>JADMIO010921739.1_pt1 | contig 98473 bp, 104 predicted proteins | sample 8958161 | NCBI WGS metagenome assembly JADMIO01 (sample SAMN16585339, study PRJNA669376) | soil metagenome | isolation source: Crop rotation soil | place: USA: Cullars Rotation, Alabama | collected 2011
AACGAAAGGCCCAGTCTTTCGACTGAGCCTTTCGTTTTATTTGACCATGTTGGTATGATTTAAATTAATACGACTCACTATAGGGTCAGTGCGGCCGCGACTTCAAGTCACGTGAATTCCAAGCTTCGGATCCCACTGTGCTGGAAAGTCGGATTGATCACCACCGTCGGCATGTACCTGGTGACCCAGGCCATCCTCGGGGGTTACGGCATGCCCATGGCCGGCCTCGGCGATGGGGACACCCGTCACATCGTGCTAGGTCTCGGCGTCGCGATGCCGTTCTTCCCGATCATGGGTTTTGCTCTGGCCGCCCTCTTGCGCAACACGGCCGGCGCAATCACCACCACCCTCGGGCTGCTATGGTTGCCCCAGATTTTTGGTGAGTTCATGCCGACGTGGTGGCGCGAAAACGTCGTCAGCCTCCTGCCGCAGTCGGGCATGGACAGCTTGACGCTGGCCCACATTGAGGACTCGCCGCAGTTCTCGGAGCCTGCAGTCGCCGTGGCCATCGTCGCTGTGTGGCTCTTATGCATCGTCGGCGCTGCATACGTCTCATTCGTACGGAGCGACGCTTGACTAGAGGTGAACGTAGCCCGGGTCGCCTCGGCTTTGGCCGGGGCGACCCTTTGTCCGTGGATGCCTGCGCAAGCCTGGTGGCTTAGGCCACGGCCTTTTTACCTTAGGTGGGTTCATGTCCTTCGGTGACTTAGCAGCGCGTACTAAATCCAAGTCATCCAAGGTCAGCGAGTTATCTACGATGTGCTTCAGGCCGCGCTGCCTGATGACACCCATATCGCGTCGGTGGTTCCGAATCAGCTCGTAGAGGGCCGTCAAGCGCTCGCCCGTAAGCCCTGTGCCCTTGTGAAGCCAAGCGTGCCAGACATCAGCCAGCAGGTCAGCCGCTTGAATACCAGGGTGCTCATGACTCTTTCCCCAGGTAAGTTCGCCCATCTTTCGCTTGAGATCGTCTCGCAGGGCGCACTCGGGGCCTTTAGTCCACTCGAACAGCATGTCGATGTTGGGCTGGAGCTGCGGATTCTCATCCATCTTGAAGTGCACGACGGAGTCAGGCGGCTTCGCCAGATCCAGACCTTCGCCGATCATCGAGTTAAACGGCAGGTGGTAAGCACGTGAGGGCGCACCGCCCGCCACGAACTTCTTCCTCTGGTTGTGCCAACGCGCCCCGGTGATGAGATTTCTCTCACCCCACGTGAGGTCGTTCCACTCACCGACATCCAAGCCAACCCCGATGCCTGTCAGCCGGCGATGGTCGCTGATTACCTTAACCAGGTCTCGCAGGTATGCCGTCGCTTTTTGTTCTGGCCAGCCGCTGTACCGATTGGGGTCTACCTTGCGGTCGAAGAAGAGCTTCGAGTGGAATTCAAAGTCCTCAGCGCCATCCACCACCGCTTTCCAGGCGGCGTTGAAACTAGTCCACTGCGAGAGGGACCCGATGTACCCGGCGACGACGCAATACTCGTCGCCCTCCTGCCCACACTCGTCCCCGAACACGAACAGTTCAGCCATTGGCTTTCAATTTACCAGACCATCGAACGGATGTGCTTCGCCTGGCAATGGTGTCCACCGTCGGAAGAGGTCGAGGCGCGTGACGGCCTTCACAGCACCAGAGGGGCTATAAAACGAGCTTCTGCAAACCCCTGCAAGCTTCATCCACGCGAAGCTTGATCGCCCGGACCATCTGCTCCTGAGGCGTGTCGTCGCGGTTGCGGAACCTGTCTGCTGCCTGAAGCTCTTCGAGCAGTTCCTCTCCGTGATTCCCAAAGAGCGCCATAACTTCTCGTGAGCGGTTGGCCCTTTGCAGCCCTCCCACGACGTACCTGGCTGAGCGAGTTTGGTGGCGACGTCGAGCCGCGCTGCCTTGTCCGCCCGAGACCGTCGCGTCAACGGCGTGGTCCTTTGATGCACCGTTACTAAGGGCACACGATGTCCAGATAGTGAACGCACTTCTATCGCCATAATGGTGGATTTTCAAGCTCTCACGGAACACCTCGTAAGCGCGGCTGCCAGCCGTAGCCCAGCGCACTTCGTAGCAGTGGGCTCTGCTTCGCGCCCTACAAATACGTGCCGATAGATCCGGTTTCGTTGTTCCAAGGACTCTCCTGTAGGGTCGCTTTCACCTTGCGCGGGACGGGTCATCTGGCGGCGATCATGAGTCTCATGCCCTTCAGCGTGTCAACGACAGCGACAATGCACAGTTAGCCTAGTTGACTCGTGCGCGATCTCGAATAGGTGCGAACTTGATGAATGTCCAAGAGCGTCTTCACCGGCTCCGTTGTCCCAATTGAGCACTGCCGCGCCGACGTCGTGCCTGTCGACGCCGCAAGAGTTGAAGACTGAGTCTGAAATCTTGGAGTACATCCTCGTATGCCAGGCCCTCACCCTCTGCAAGAGCACGGAGGAATGGTTCAAAATCGAGCATGCCGTCCCCGCAAACCCTTACGAGTGGTGCGTAGCGGTCGCGCATTCCCATCATTTCCCGGTACATCTCAATCGGTTCAGCGTTGAGCTCGGTGGCGAGTTTCTTGCTCTCACTCCAAAGCAAAGAGTCACTCTGAATAGCTTCCGCACGCTCGACACGTCTCGACACCTTCATTGCTACTCTTTCGCGTATGTGGCTCAGAGTCTCAAAGAAGTGCTAGAAGATGCTATTCGACCGGGAGGACCCGGACGGCATACTTCCGACACCAAAGGTGTCTTCGAGAGCACTCACTCGTGCTTCCAGCTCGGTAGTCTCCAGTAGCCGCGCTGCAGCCGTTGCTACTGCAATCAATACTCGAGATCGGTTGTGCGAGTTCCCTAGGCTGAGCTCACCGACAAGTGCAATCTCCAAAACGCGCCTTATCTCATCGGCCGTCCCTAAGCCATGCACCTCGTAGGCGCCTTGAACGGTGCGTTCACGCCTTCGATTAAGGCCTCCTAAACGACGTGCTTCCGCCGCATCTTTCTCGTGGGCCGGGTCGTGCCAGAAGCAGAATTTGCTGTCGGTCAGGGGGGCCTGACGACACCGTACGCCGCGCTCGTTAATGCCCGAACAAGCCCTAGCCACTACAGCCCTCATAAGCACGAAATAACCAAAAGGTTATAAGTCTCTTGTTGCTTACTTGCGATGACTTTGGTCGGCCACTCTGCTTCAAAGTGTCGATCTGAGCTTCGGTGCTGTTGGCATCGTCATGGTTTGTCCACTTGTGAGAATCGCCCGAAAACTGGTTTCGAGTAGATCGTATGGATCTCAGTCGGAGGCAGGTAGGGCCTGTGGCCATTGGGCTCACCGGCGCAGCCGGGGGTGCATCGTTTAGCACGTAGTGCTCCGGGGAAGGGGTACGGGAACGGGTACGGGACGTCTCGAACTTCATGTCGGACCTGTCCCGTTTTCCGAGTGATGTTCTGCCGATCTTCCGGGCGAACGTTTGTTGTACATCCGGCGCCGCGCCGTCTCCCGTTTGGCCAAGACGTCGGCTTTCGTAGGGTTGTATTGGAGGTAATCGTGGATACTATATCCGTCTGCGGTCGGTGCCCAGAGATCCGGTACAAGCTCTTTGATGCTCTTTGGGGTAGCGAACTGTTTAGCTTTACGTAGCGGAATAAAGCCGTCCGTCAGTTCCCGGGCGCAGTAGAGCGCTCCCTTAAGGTACGAGAGTTGGGCAGCATCGGAGAGGGCTGCGATCTTTGGGTTTTCGAAGAAGGAGTCCTCAAGCCTGAACCAGGTCACGACGACACCTCGGGAAGGTTCTGGCTAACCTTTAATCGCTCGAAGGGCACAGGTTCTGCCGTCTTATCGGAACGTGCGAATACTTCTTTTAGGCGGCTGACCTGGTCATTAGTCAGCGACGGTGCTATGGCGACCATCTGAGTCACGTAGGCCGAGGCCGTCACCATGCCATCTGGGTCGGAGATCCTCTCGTTGGCTGCAGTCCCTTCAGGGGTGGCAGACCTGCACGTTTTCGGCGGAGCAGTTTTGCTGCGTGCACCATTGCGGTAGTACCCTTGCCTCATCCCTTTCCTCCTTTGCGATGGAAAGAAAAACGCGCCAACAAGAGATACTCCTCTCTCATTTGGCGCTTTAAGGGCAAGCGTAATAGTGGTGGCAGCCCGGCGCGTTTGCGGGTCGTGTTCCAATGTTCTCAAGCGTCTTAGCGCGTGTCAAGGAAAAGATCAACTAACCGCTAGCGAAATTCCAGCTCAGCCGGATCGAAGCCCGGCCCGGATTTCTTCTGCGGCTGGACCATAACACTGAGCCCTAGCGTCTGGATAACGGCTCGCTTCACCCTTCAGGCAGAGCTCTTTGCCGATTGCGGCGGCCCGACTCTCGCGGAGCGCATCGCGATCACGCGGCTAAAACAGTGTCACAGACTATTTGCTGGACCACTTGAAACGAATCTCCGATGGGTCGAAGCCGGGGCCGGACTTCCCTCGCGGCATGATAGCGACGGTTACACCAAGCACCTGCAGAACCGCTCGCTTAGATGTGACATTCAATCCAGCCCATGCTTCTGCAGCGCGATTGCCGAGAAGCTCATCAACCGCATCCGGCACTGCCGGTCGACGCGAGCGCTTGACCACAGCCTCAGCTTCCTCGAGGTCAGGCCGCAAACGACCCGTAATGCGTTTAAGTTGCTCGCCGTCGATGTCGCCGTTAGCGTACTGGTCCGCCACTAGGTTCAGGCGAGCTCGAATGGTATCGGCGTGCTCCCGAGCATTAGCGGCGTCATGGTCATTGCCGTCAAAGATTCCCGCGGCGTCGGGGCGGGAGAGGCGTTCGATCACGACAGACCCCACAAGCTCATCCACCGGCTCCTGCTGGCGACTCACGCACCCTCCGCCATCGCAGCGATACACCCATTGGCGCCCGCCCGAACGGCGCCTGCCCTCGGTGCGGGCGGACAAAGGGCCACCACAGACGCCACATTCGCCCAGTCCGTAGGAGAGCAGATGTCGCCGTTTGCCGGGACGTAAGCTCCGGCGCTCCGGCGCCTGCAAAAGGGCGACGACGCGGTCATGCTTGTCGCGCTCGATGATGGCCGGCCAGGAGCCTGCTCCCAGGACCTGCCCCTTGTACACACGCAGGCCCGCGTTAGCCGGCCGGAGGGCCAACTGCCGCACGATGGTCGGCTTCCAGGTACCGCCTCGAGGTGCAGGCGTGCCAGAGGCGTTGAGATCGCGAACCAGCGAACGCAAGGGATCGCCGGCAAGCAATCGATCGACGATCTGGCGAACGATGGCCGCCTCCTCGGAGTTCTCGAGGTCCTGCGAGCCCGTGATTCGGCCGGACTTGTCCGTTTCATATTCACGCCGCCAACCGAACAGGACAGCAGCATGCGGACGCCCTTCCTCTGCACGTTGTCTAGTCGCTCGAACGATGCGCTCAGACATGGTCTCTGACTCCAGGCTATCAAAAGAGCCTAACAGGTCGGCGATTACGCGCCCCGCGGCTGTTGAGAGGTCCAGCTCCGGCCCGCGCACAGCTGTGACGCTAATTCGCAGCTGACCAAGGCGATTGATGGCAGTGGCACGCTCTGCGCGGTTTCGCCACAGGCGCGACGTCATGTACGCGACTATGCACTCGAAGCCGCCGGTCTCGGCTAGCGCCATCATTCTCAGGTAGTCAGGGCGCACCGCGCCTGAGAAGGCCGAAATGTCATTGTCGGAGAACTCCGCGACGATCTCCCAGCCGCGGTGCGCCGCGAGAGCGCGAGCATCTTCGAGTTGTCGCTGGACACCTTTGCCCTGCTGAAGGTCGTCCTTGCTGATGCGCGTGTAAAGTACACATCGGCGAGCTGCAACGTGGGCAGCGGCTCGTTCGGGTAGGGTGGCAACCATGGTCGACTCCTTGAATAGACTCTAGTGAGTACCACCCTATATGACAAGAGCGCCTGGACGAACATGCCCGGCGGCCGCATCTTCTAGAACTGTAAGGAGGGCACCATGAGCCTCGAAGAAGCGACACGTCCGGCAGCGATAGCCACTTCGCCTATTCACATCAAGAAGCTGGGCCACATCGTCCTGACCGTCCGCGACGTGGAGCGCAGCCGGCGGTTCTGGACGGAGATCATGGGTTTCAAGGTCTCCGATGTGAACGAGCGTGGCATGGTCTTCCTGCGATGCGGGTCGGACCACCACACGGTAGCCATCGCTCAGGCCACGGACGGCGGCGAGCTGCCGAAGGCGGGAGAGCTTGGCTTTAACCACGCGGCCTTCGAGGTTGGCAGCGTCGCCGAGCTGTTCGAAATTCGCGACTTCCTGCGTGCTAACGGCGTGACGCTGCGGTACGAGGGGCGTCGCGGCCCGGGTTCCAACCCCGGCGTCGAGTTCCTGGACCCGGACGGCTACCAGTTCGAGATTTACGCGGCCATGGACCAGATTGGCTGGGACGGTGAGAGCAGGCCCGCGGAGCAGCTCCGGCGTGCGACATCGCTAGAAGAGGCCGTCGCGAACCCGCTGCCAGGCACAAACTACGGGATCTAGCCGGGCATGGCGGATGAAGCGCGGGGTCTGCTTGCCGTCTGGATGACGCCTGCGCCGGAGAACGACGCCGACCTCAACGCGTGGTACTCGGAAGAACACCTCAAGGAGCGCCTCGCCGTGCCGGGCTTCCTGGGCGCGCGACGTTACGTCTCGGTCGAGGGCGAGCCGAAGTACACGGCGTTCTACGACCTGACGGACGCGGGAGTCCTGCACAGCGAGGCGTACACCAGCGTCCTCGCCAACGGCACGCAGTGGACGCGTCGCATCATCGACAACCTGCAGGCCATGATCCGCAACGAGTACGAGCTGGTGCACGCCCACGGTGTCGAGCCTGCAACACGCGCACCTTATGCCTACATGGTGCGCATCGAGTGCGATGCCGAACACGACGAAGAGTTTCGCGACTGGTACGGGCGCGACCACCTGCCGGCCGCCTGCACAGTGCCGGGGGTGCACACGGCAAAGCTGTACCGCGCCACCGTCGGGGAGCCGCGCTACCTGGCTGCATATGAGCTGGACGCGCCGGACATCCCGGGCAGCCCTGCGTGGCGGGCCGGCACGCACTCAGAGTGGACGGAACGCATGCGGCCTTTGTTCAAGAACCGCTCAAACACCCTGGGCCGTCTTATCGCTTCTGTGACGAAGTAGCGCCGATGAACGCTTCGAAGCGAGCGACTTCGGCGTCGAGGGCGTTCGTATAGACCTTCGATGCTGGTGCTCGGTCGATATAGCCCAGCTCCACGTCTAGCGTGCCGCCCGCCACCTTCAGGTTGGCCCAACCGATGACGTCGTCGCGCCACAGCAGGGGCAGGGCGTAGTAGCCACGGATGCGTTTAGCGACCGGTGTGTAGGCCTCGAAGCGGTATTCCCAGCCCCAGAGGTGCTCGAAGCGCTTGCGGTCCCAGACCAGCGGGTCGAACGGCGCCAGGAAGCGCACGCGGTCGCCGGCGTCACCCTCGGCTGCGTCCGCCGGGTACAGGTAAGTAATGCCGTCGATTGTCTCGCGGTTCAGGATGCCGTCTTTAGTCATCGCCTCGAGCACGTTGCGGTATGCATTGGCGCCAACCCCGCGACGGAAGCGCCAGAACGCCGGGCCGATGGTGCTGGTGGGCAGCGGCGCCAGGATGCCGATGATGACCATCGCCAGTTGGCGCATCGCTTCGTCTCGATCGACTTCCGTTTCGGCGACCGGCACCGCGTCGTACACACGCACGCCCTTCAAACGGTGCGAAATGCGCAGGAAGCCGCGGCGCTGCAGGTCCTCCAGCGCCAGCGTCGTCGCGCGAGACATGCTGCCCCACGGGTTCACGGCGCGCTCATTGCCGAAGTGCGCCACGAGGTCGTTGGGGTGTGTCGGGCCCGACGCGCGGATGAAGTCGAGCAGACGCATTTCCAGGTCGCTGAGGCCGCGGGCGTCCGGCGGGTGGAGCAGCGACCAGAGGTCGCGGCGCAAGAAGCCGTAGGCGTAGAGGTCGTCTTCCTCGATGCCTAGGGCGTGGTAGCGACGTTCGAGGTCTCCGGCGTGGTAGCCCTTTACACGGTGACGCAGGATGAGGTCCTGGGCGCGGGCCGGCGCGCGTATCGGGTCGGCCTGCACGAAGCCGAGATGATCGAAGGCGCCCTCAAGGGTCGTCGGTTTAAAGAACGTCTGGGTCAGGGCAAGGCGGCGCAATCGCTGCACCTGGGGCGTCGGCTTCACGCGTGCGCGGTTTTGCGGGCGACGACGATGAACAGCGGGTCCGTGTGGTACTCGCCCGAGGCGACGCGCTTTCGCAGGTCGGGGTAGTCGGGGACGCCGTGCATAGTGCGTCGCGGGCTGAAGTCGTACGCCTCGATGTCTTCAAAGCAGCCGGCGCGGTGGCAGTACATGCTGACGATCTCGGCGTGCCCGGCATCGTCCATGCTTTGCCAGAGAGCCACGGCCTTGGTGGGAAAGCAGCGGTTCGAGAACGCGACGACTAAAGGCGAGCCAGGCTTGAGGACGCGGCCGATCTCTCGAAAGACCTCCACGGGGCGCGTGAGGTACTGAACGCTGACGCAGATGACGACGCCATCGAAGCTGTTGTCATCGAGCGGCAGGCGGGGGTCCTGGTTTAAGTCCTGGACAAAGCGCTTGTCGAGCCGCTTGTTGTTCGCCAGCTCGACCATGTTCATGCCGTGCCCGGTCAGGGAGCCGATTTCCATATCGGCGGGAAAGTGCGAAACCCAGCTCGACATAAGGTCGAGGAAGTCGCCGCCGGGAGGCAGAAACTGCCGGTACGCCTCGCCAACCGCCGCAATGGCGTAGTCGTCGATATGGTTAACGAGGCGGGGCTGCTCGTAGAAGAAGGCGTCGGGTGATTCGTCGACGCGCTCGAAGCTGCGATCCGGGAACGGCTGCTGAGTCATGGCTTGCAGCGTAACGTGTCGAGTGTTCGGTTGAAACGGTTGGTATGACAATGACGTATATTTGTCTGTAATCGACGCATCGACTTCTACGCACCGGGAGGGAGCCCCTCCAGTGCACCGGGAGGGGAGCCCCAAATGCCTCTATACGAGTACTACTGCGAAAGCTGCAACGGCGTCTTCGAGGCGCTGCGCTCCATGCGCGAGGCCGCAGAGCCTTCGAACTGCCCTCTGTGCGACCGCGACTCGCAGCGAATCATGCCGACCTCGTTCGCGGCGTTCACGTTCCGTGACGGCATGCCACGCCGCATTCCCGACCGTGGCACCTACTGGCACCACGACGGCCGCGAAGTGAAGACGATGAACACGGGCGGCGTGCCGATGAACGAGCACCCCGAGCTCTACAAGCCCGACCCGACGCCCCGGCCGACCGCTGCCGACATCGACGCCATGCGCGAGGTCAACCACCTCAAGCGGCGCCACCTCAAGATCCTCCAGGACTCCGGTATCGACCCCGCGATCGGCGCGGACGGCAAGCCGGCGCTGTCTCCGAAGCTCGGCGCCAGCGGCCACGTCGACTAGGCCCTCAACGCGACAAAGAAGCCAAAGCGCGCTTCCGCGAAGAAGTAGCCGGCCGTCAAGTCAACGCAACCGCCAGGGGCGCCGCTACGGGCGCCCCTTCTGCTTCCCACGCTAATACGTGTCGGGGAAGTAGGGCGGGTGGCTAACCGCGAACAATGTAATAGCGCGCTGCAGGGCGTCTCCGCTGTCGGCCTGCAGCAGGCCGGCAGTCGCGGCGCGTGACGGCGTGATGTAGCCGTTGAAGATCGGGGCCAGGACCTTGGCGTCGAGGCGTAGCTCGCCCTCACCTGACGTGCGCTCGACCAGGATGCGTCCCTCCGCCGCTTTGAGGCGGTAGGTGCCCTGGTTCCACGGCGCCGAGGTGTCGGTGACGCCCAACGTCAGCTCCGTTTCCAGCGATGCGTCGGCCAGCGGACGAGCGCGCAGGGCGTTCTCGACGTCGACGACGCGCAGCATGACGGTGAAGTGCTCGCTCATCTTCAGGCGCTCTGCGTCGACGAACAGCAGCTGCAACGGGTCGTCCGGCGGTGCACGGAAGGTGATGTGATGACGGATGTCGTGCTGGCCGAGGACGGTGAGCAGGTTGAGGTAGGCGTCGCCGGTGAGGGCGCAGAAGTCAAAGACGAAGATCTGGGTCTTCGTCTGGTCGGGCTCCACCGGGTCGATGTAGAGCACGTAGCCTTCGTCGCGGCCCGAGCTGTCCTGCCAGACCATGCCCTCGATGCGTCCCATCCAGGTCGTGAACACCCAGTTGCGCCACCAGAGCTCGTCGCGGTCCATGGGGCCGTTGTGCACCGCCGCGTAGCGCCGGTAAACGGCGTCAAGGCGTGGCCAGTCGTCGATCGTGACGTAGCTCAGACGGCCGCGCTCGGTGGGTTCGGCGCTGAGCTGCAGGTCCTTCGGGTTGAACTCATAGGTCCGCTGGCTGCCGGCGACCTCCCAGCCGTAGCGGCGGTACAGCGCCGGGTGGGGCGTGTAGAGGCCGGAGAGCACCTGCCCGCGCTCGCGCATCTGCTCCAGCGAGCGTCGCAGCATGGCCCCGGCGTGGCCTTTGCGACGGTGCAGCGCTGAGCTGGCGACCGGGCTCACGGCGCCGAAGCCGAGCGAGCCGCCATTGATGCGCAGCGTGCGCGGCACGACGTGCATCATCGCTGTCAGCTCGCCGTCTTCGAAGGCGCCCAGGTATTGCTCCGGCGCGTAGAGCTCTCGCATACGCTGGGCGCTCGGGCCGATATCGAAGCGCATGGGCGCGCCGAAAGCCTGAGCCGAGATCAGTGCCGCCGCTTCCAGCTCATCGACTTTGAGGTTGCGTACTTCGAAGGGCATGACGCGTAGTTTACGCGGTTGGCTCGGGCGTCTCCTCTGTTCGGTGGTTGGTACTGATTTCACAAAAAGGGCGACTAAAGACGATTACTTCGCACCCCAGATATATCTACGTTGGATACAGGCGGAGGTGATTGCCCGTATCTGGCGGGCGAGGAGGGAAGGGACCCATGCGCAAACTCTCGAGAGCAAAGCAGGCCGACATCCTGGCGGCTAGGGAGGCGCGCCTGCGTCAGAAGCAGCGCAACAAGCTCATGGCGATCGCGGCGGTCGTCGCCGTCGTAGCTGTGGCCGTACTGATCGTTGCGGGCAATGCGCTGCGCAGCGATGACACGGTCCGGTACGCCTCGCAGGCGCAGGGACGTGTCCTGGGGGACGCGAACGCGCCCGTGCTGATTGAGGCGTGGGAGGACTACCAGTGCCCGATCTGCAAGCAGGCGAACGCCACGGTGCTGGCGCAGATCGACAAGAACTACATCGCCACGGGCAAGGCACGGCTCGAGTTCCGCAATTACGCCTTTCTGGGCGCCGAGTCCACGGCGGCGGCGGAAGCGGCCGAGTGCGCCGCTGAGCAGAACAAGTTCTGGCCCTACCACGATGCGTTGTACGACGCGCAGCGGGCCGAGAACAGCGGTGCCTTCGCGACCGGCAAGCTGAAAGTGCTGGCGATGACCGCGTCGTTGGACCGTGCGTCGTTTAACGCCTGCGTTGATGACCACCGCTACAAGGACGTTGTCGCCAGTGAGAAGACCGCCGGGATGGGCCTGGGCGTCAACGCCACGCCGACGTTCTTCGTCAACGGCAAGCGCATCGCCGACTGGCGCGACTACGACGCGTTTGCGGCAGCGATTGAGAAGGCCGCGGCAGAGAAGGCGGGCACGGCTGGATGAGTCGAACCGCACCTGTCTTCCTCGCGGTACTGGCGCTGGTGGGGCTCGGCATAAGCAGCTACCTGACGATCACGCACTGGGGCGGCACGCCGATCGCCTGCGCGGGCGTCGGCGACTGCGAGTACGTCAACAGCAGCCCCTACGCGACGCTGGCCGGGATGCCGGTGTCCGGGCTCGGCGCCGCACTTTACGCCGGGCTGCTCCTCGGGGCGCTCGGCTGGGCCTGGCGGCCTGATGACGTGCGCCTGCAAGTCGGCTACTGGGGCATGGCGCTGGCGGGCTTCGGCTACGCCGGTTACCTGACGTACGTCGAGCTCTACGTACTGGACGCTATCTGCGTCTGGTGCATGACCTCGGCGGCGCTGCTCACGTTGAGCTTGCTGGTCTCGACCGCGCTGCTGCTGCGTTCGGGGGAGCCTACGCCAGAGCAGCCTCAAACGCGGCCAGAAGCGCTTCGGACGATGCGTAGAAGTTGATGCCGAGGATGTCGGGCGGGCCGCCGCCAAGCGAGCGCATGGCGCCACCCGCTTCGCCGACGATGACCATGAAAGCGGCGGTTTCCCAGGGCTGACCGCGCGGCCTGCGGTCGGGGCGCACCGTCTCGGGGCCCGCGGCGCTGAGGTAGGCGTAGACGTCATGCCAGCCGGCCGCGACGCCACAAGCGCCGGCGCTGGGCGAGCCGGTGATGCGCGCGCCCTCGACCTTGGGTAGCAGCGTCGCCAGGCGCCCCGTGAACATCTGGGCGCGTGCGACCTCCGTGCCGCGGTACACGGTCGCAACGACGGCGTCTTCTAGCGCGGTCGTGCCGCTGGTGTGCATCGGCGCGCCGTTGTAGGTGGCGCCTTGCCCGACGGCGGCGCTAAACATCTCGTCGTGCGCCTCGAAGTAGCAGACGCCGACGAGCGGCGCGCCTTCGACGACATACGAGACGACGCAGCTGTAAAGCGGCCCGTTGTGCACGAACTCCAGCGTGCCGTCGAGCGGGTCGATCAGCCAGACGCCGTTACGCATCTGCTCCGAGAGCTCGGCCGCGGTCGCCGGGGCGTCTTCTTCGCCAACAACCGTCTCGCCGGGAAAGTGACGCAGGATGACGTCCCGCGCGGCCGCCTGCGACTCGTAGTCGACCTTCGTGGCGTAGTCGGTGCGGTCGCCTTTGACGTCGCGGGCGATCCGCTGGCCGCGGTAGCGGTGGTGCACGGCGCCGCCTGCCCGCGCTGCCTCTTCGGCCACAGCGCGGCGTTTCGCGATCTGGTCTGCATCCATCAGGAGAGGCCTCTCGCGCAGGCGAACATCTCGTCCAGCAGGGCCAGCGACGCTGCGCCGGAAACGCCGGGCGTGAGGATATCGAACGGAGCGCCGTCGCCCGTGCCGGTGACGCCGCCTGCCTCTTCGAGCACGATGGCGGCGGGTGCGAGGTCCCATGGCATGAGCTTGCTGGGCGAGAACGTGCCGAAGCAGGCCATGCGACCGCAGGCGACGTACGCCAGGCTGATCATCGGGCAACCGAGCAGCCGGACGCCGTGTGCGCCGGTCAGCAGTCGCGCCGTAGTCTGCGAGAACTGCTCTACCGCCGTCGCGCCGACCTCCCGGATGTGCACGCCGACGAGTGCGTCTCGCAGGGCCCGCGGCGGTACGACGTGGATCGAGGTGCCGTTGAGCGTAGCCCCACCATCGCGGCCGCCCGAGAACATCTCGTCGAACACGGAGACATAGACTGCGCCGACGAGCGGCTGGCGTGATTCGACGTAAGCTACGCCGGCCGCGAAGGACGGGAAGTCGTGCACGTAGTTCTGGGTGCCGTCCAGCGGGTCGACCAGCCAGCAGGCGCCGTCAAGGATCGGCGGCAGGTCTTCACGCTTGAGGTCGTCCTCTTCACCGACGATGCGCTCGCCGGGAAAGGTAGCTTCGATGACGGCCTTGGCTGCGACCTGGCCCTCGAGGTCCGCGCGGGTCAGCAGGTCGCGCCGGTCGTCGTTCTTCACCTCGAAGCCGACGCCGGAGCCGTAGTAGCGCTTGTGTACCTCGCCGGCAGCGCGTGCTGCCGCTTCGGCCACGGCGCGGCGTTTGGCGATTTCGTCTGGCTGCATGGCGCTACGGTGGCATCCCCGAGACGAAGCTGCAAGTAGCTTGCCCGGGCGGTCAGCAAGGCGCTTCAGGCTTCGCCAAGTGTGGCGCAGTTTGCCGGGACGCGAGTCCCTAGCGCGGTAGCTGGTTCTCCGGCTCGGCAGGGTTGGTGCGGTTGAGGATGCCTTCCATGCGGGTGCGGATGCTGTTGTCGTAGTCGTTGTGCGTCAGGATCCAGAACTGCTCGTCGCGGATCGCGTTGAATACCATATCGGCAAGCTGCTCCGGCTGCATGCCCTGTGTCTCGGCGAGGTGCTTGATGCGGTCGGCGCGGGCTTTACCCTCGGGCGTGAGGTCGCCGGACGACGGGTCGTCGGACAGCATCTCGGGGCGGTTGCGGTTGGAGTACATGATGTTGGTGTTGATCACGCCCGGGCAGAGCACCGAGCAGTGCAGCTTCGATCCGGCCTGCTCGAGGTCGTAGAAGAGCGCCTCCGTCAGGGCGACGACGCCATGCTTCGTGACGCTGTAGACGCGGGTGCCGGGCACGAGGCCGGCGACCGACGCGGTGTTGACGATGTGCCCCTCCTCGCCCTGCTCCAGCATCAGCGGCACGAAGGTCTTGACGCCGTTGATCACGCCCCAGAGGTTGACGCCGAGTGCCCACTGCCAGTCTTTCTCAGTAGCGCCCCATATCTCCTGTGCGGCGCCACGGCCGCCAACGCCCGCGTTGTTGCAGACGATGTGCACCTTGCCGTACGCCTCTAGCGCCTTGTCACGCAGCGCCTCGACAGACGCCCCGGACGAGACGTCGGTGACCACGCCGAGCACGTCGTACTCCTGCTGCCGCAGTCTCGTGACGCTGGCGTTGAGCACCGGCTCCTCGACGTCGGCCATGACGACCTTCATGCCTTCCTGGGCAAAGCGGGTCGCCAGGCCGAGCCCGATACCGGACGCGGCGCCGGTGATGACGGCTACTTTGCCAGCGAAATCACGCATCTCCAGCCTCCGCTGCGAACGATAGCGGAAATCAACTGGCGGGTCCTGCACCTGCTGAGCGGCGTTAGAGTGAGAGAAGTAGGTCCGGTCACAAATGCGTGGCGCAATTCGTCTTCCTAATAGTCACTTGCATCCAAGCCAGTCCAGGAGAGAGTCATGTGCTACACCGTCGATTTCAAGAATGTCTCCACCGTCGGCCTCGAATCGTCCCCAGTTGCGGACGCCCTCGCCGGTTTGAGGGCCAACGAGGCGCGATATTTCAAGAACAAGTACGACCATGACTTCACGCTGGAGCCCGCGAGCGACGCGAAGCAGACCATCGATTGGGTGAGCAGGATCCTCAAGGAGGAGCGCGACATCGTCATCTCGTCGCCCGCGCTCGAGGCCACCGCCTTTGAGGTCGAGAACACTCGCTGGGCCTACGTCTTTTACGAGAGCGGCCTCTCGATAAACGTTCTCTACGAGACAGACGCTGGCGGCAAGCGAGCCGTCGGATTCAAGCTGTCCGACGGGATGGAGGTTCCCGAGGAGCTAGGGAAATTCAAGTTCGCGCGGCAGAAGTCGAAGCTCGCCGGGACGATCCGCGGTTCCTACTTCGTCATCAAGAAGGAGTACTGAGCCAGACAGGCTGGCGCGACATCTGCTGGGAGGGCACCCTAGGACGGCTCCTTCGCCGGTCCGCCGAGCACCGTCAGCTCCAGCAGCTCTGCTACGTCCATGGGGCGCTGGCGCTTGTCTTCGTCGGGCTCTACTGCCGATACGCCGTCCTCGAACATCTGGACGCAGAATGGGCAGTTGGTGGCGACGATCGATGCGCCGGTGTCCTTGGCTTCGCCGGCGCGCAGGTGGTTGATGCGCGTGCCCTGCGTCTCCTCGACGAACATGTGCCCGCCGCCGGCGCCGCAGCAGAACGACTGCTTGCCGTTGCGCGGCATCTCGACCACCTCGGTTTTGGGCAGGGCGCCGAGGATCAGGCGCGGCGCTTCGTAGACACCGTTGTGGCGGCCCATGTAGCAGGAGTCGTGATAGGTGACCGTTTTGTCGAGGTCGGTCGTCGGCTTGAGCTTGCCCTGCTCCAGCAGGTCCGAGAGCAGCTGAGTGTGGTGCACGATCTCCCATTCGCCGCCGAACTGCGGGTACTCGTTGCGGAACGTGTTGAAGCAGTGCGGGCAGTTGGTGATCAGCTTGCGCACCTTGAATCCGTTGAGGTTCGTGACCGTCGCTTCAATCTGCATCTGAGCCAGGTACTCGTTGCCGAGCCGCCGCGCCGGGTCGCCGGAACACGTCTCGCCCTCGCCGAGGCAGCCCCAGCTGAGGCCGGCTTCCGTGAGCAAGCGGGCGACGGCGCGCGTAATCGGCACGTTGCGTTCGACCAGTGCGCCGCTACATCCGACCCAGTACAGGTACTCCTGCGAGCCGTCGAACTCTGGAACGTCGAGGCCTTCCATCCAGGTGGTGCGGGTGAGCGAGGTACCGCGCCAGGGGTGGCCACGCGTTTCGAGCTGCGTGAGGACGGCCTGGGCCGAGGCCGGCATGTCGCCTTCAGTCAGCACCTTGAAGCGGCGCATGTCCTGCAGCTTGCCGATGTGCTCGATGTAGACGGGGCACTGCGTCTCGCAGGCGCCGCAGGTCAGGCAGTCCCAGATCGTGTTGTTGCTGACGACGTCGCCGGCGATCAGGCGCTCGCCTTCGAGCTGCGCCGTGTTGCCTTCCTTCTTCGCGGCGACGATCCTGGCGCCGTCCTCTTCGAGGTAGAACTTGATGTTCTGCAGGAAGCCCATCGGCGTGAGCTCTTTGCCGGAGATCGTGGCGGGGCAATTGGCCTCGCAGCGGCCGCAGCGCACGCAAACGTCGACGTCCATTAGCTGCTTCCAGGTGAAGTCAGACAGACGCCCGGCGCCGAACGACTCGGCGGTCTCAAAGTCCTCGATCTTGACCAGCGAGGAGCCGGGGATCAGGCCCTTCGGCGTGCGGATGTCGCGCATGAAGATGTTGGACGACCCCAGGACGATGTGCGAGATCTTGCCGTAGCCGACCCAGGCCAGCCAGAGCATCGCCATTGGCATGTGGGCCCACCAGAAGACCTTGTGCACGTCATACATCGTGGATGAGCTGACGCCGAGGCCGTCGAAGAGCTTGGCAATCGCGTAACCGACCGGCGACCACGGCGCCCAGTCCGGGTTGGCAACGACCTCGCTTTCGACGTGCGCGATGCCGACATCGTTCAAGAACGCCGCGCCGTGGGCGGTGAACGTGCCGCTGACCAACTCGCTTGAGCCGATGCGCATCGCTTCGATCATGAAGCCGGTGATGACGATGAGCAGCATGAGCCAGAGCAGCGCGTAGTCGTCCCACAGGCTGCCGAGTCGTAGACGGCCGGGCCGCAGGAAGCTGCGCCGCACGATAGCCATGACGAGGCCGATGCCGGCAATGACGCCGAACAGGTCGAGCACGGCCGAGTACCAGAGGTAGACGCGCCCTTCGAGGAAGTACACGACGTCGGCGTGGATGGCGATGATCACGGTCCCGATGAAGAGGACGGTCCAGCCCCAGAAGATGAACAGGTGCATGACGCCGGCGTAGAGGTCGTTCGACAGGCGCCCGTGACCGAAGCCATATTTGAGGAACGCCGCAGCTCGCGTCGCTATCCGGTCGTTGCGCTTGTCCTCCTTGCCGACCTTCCACAGCACGCGACGCCGGTATGGCCCCGAGGCGATGGCGACGAAGACGACGCCGGTCAGCAGGTACAGCAGCCAGCGCAGCACATGCCCGACGCCATACAAAACCTCGCGTGTGGCCGACTGCGAATCGGACGTAGACAACGTGAACGCGAGCACGCCGCCGAGCACAACGATGGCGCCCAGCGTGAGCCAGGCGAGACTAAACAGCAGGCGTCGGCCGGAAGCGGAAGTACGCGGCGCGGAGGGAAGGCTAGCGGCCAATCGAGGCCCCTTTCATTAGTCGACTTGTCATTGCGAGGCCATCGCGGCAGCGAGGCCGAAGCAATCTTTGACGGTTCGTTAACTGCTGAGGCAGCGCGGTCAGCGGATCACGCCCTTGCTGCGTAGTGCGGCGATTTCGTCCTCGCCGTAGCCGATCGAGGCGAGCACGGCGTTATTGTCGCGGCCCAGCGGTGGTGAGGCGCCCTGCGCTCGTGGCGGTGAGACGCTCATCTTCCAGGGTGGCGCCGCCAGCCGCTCAGGTCCCGAGAGGTCGTGGTCAAGCTCGATGGCGTATTCGTTAGCCAGGACCTGGGGATGGTCGATCAGGGTCTGAGCGAAGTTGACCTTGCTGACGGGCACACCGCCGGCCTCGAAGCGGTGCTCCCAGTAGTCGGAGCTCTCGGCGCGGATCTGCGCTTCGACCTGCTTGACGAGCGCATTGTCGAAGTCGCGTTGGGCCGGGTCGAGCAGGTTGTAGCCGGCGTCATCGCGGTTGTGCTCGATCTCGAGGACCCTCTTCACTTTGACGCGCAGGTCGGCCGACAGCGCCCCGATGGCGATAGCTCCGTCTGAGGTGAGGAAGCAGCGGTAGTAGACGTTGCCCTGCTGCGCCAGCCGGGCCTTGGCGTCGTTCGCAGCGAGCAGGTCGCTGTATTCGGCGCCTTCTTCGCTGGCTTGGTCGAGCACGGCGGCGAACCGGGCGCGGTCCTCGGCGTCGCCCATTGGTATGGATGAGAACTGCTGGTTGTTAATCATCAAAGCGTTGATCAGCAGGGACGTCTCGATCTTCTGGCCCTTGCCCGTCTTGGCGCGAAAGAACAGCGCGGCGCATACGGCGGTGGCGATGGCGTAACCGGTCGTAGTGTCGGCGAAGGGCGGCCCGACTACAGGCACCCCGTCCTCGTTGAGCTTGCCCGTGGCGCCGATGAGGCCGCAGAGCGCCTGCACGACGATGTCGTAGCCGGGACGCGACGCTAACTCGCCTTCACGCCCGAAGGCGGTGTTGTCGACGTAAATCAGGCCCGGGTTGATCGCCGAGAGCGTTTCGTAGTCGATGCGCAAGCGCTCCGCGACGTCGGGACGGTAGTTAATCACGACGACGTCGGTGTCTCTGGCGAGGCGGTGTATGGCCTCCTGCGCCAGCGGGTCGGCGACGTTCATGGCGAGGGACTTCTTACCACGGTTGAGGCTGTGATACCACTTCGATTCGGCAGGCAAGAACGGCGCACTGTAGCGCCAGGCCTCGCCCATGAGCGGTTCGACCTTGATTACGTCGGCGCCGAGGTCGGCAAGCAGCTGACAACCCAGCGGCCCGGCGATGATCTGGGTGAACTCCAGGACCCGCGTGCCGTCGAGGGGACCAGAGGCCATGGCAACCTCCCCGCGTAGCTAGTTGGCCGTTAGTTCCTCGGCATCCCCAGACCACGCTGGGCGATGATGCCGCGCTGGATCTCCGACGTGCCGCCGGCGATCGTCTGGCCGACCGAGTTGACGTAGGCGCGGGCCGGGCTGGAGCCTTCCATCGGCGCCCATTCGCTTTCGCGGTCCCAGACCTGGCCGTAGATGCCGGTCGTCTTCATCGCCGTGCGGGCAACACGCTGGCTCAGCTCCGTCATGAACAGCTTTGCCATCGAAGCCTCCATGTTGGGGATGAGGCCAACGTTCTGCATGTGAATCACGCGGTAGGAGAGCATACGAGCGACGTTGGTCTCGATGTAACGGTCGACCAGCTCGTAGCGCGCCATGGGGTTGGTGCGAACGGTCGAGCGTGGCGAGCCGGCGTTGGCCTTGTTCCACTTGATCAGGGAGTCGACCGTGTGGCGGATGCCGACGGCGCTGCCGATGCTGCTGCGCTCGAAGTCGAGGGTCGTCGTGCCGATGTACCAGCCGCGGTTGACCTCGCCGACGACGTTCTTGGCCGGGACGCGGACGTTATCGAAGAAGACCTGGTTGAAGCCGGCCTGGCCGCTCATCTGCACCAGGGGCTGCAGCGAGATGCCGGGGCTGGTGAAGTCCATGAGGAAGTACGTGATGCCGCGGTGCTTGGGCGCCTCCGGGTCGGTGCGCGCGAGCATGAACATCCAGTTGGCGCGCTGGGCGCCGGAGGTCCAGATCTTCGAGCCGTTGATGATGAAGTCGTCGCCGTCACGCACGGCACGCGTCTGCAGCGATGCGAGGTCGGAGCCGGAGCCCGGCTCGCTGAAACCCTGGCACCACCACGACTCGCCCTTGAGGATGCGCGGCAGGTGCTCTTTCTTCTGCTCTTCGGTGCCGTGGACGATGATCGTCGGGCCTGCCATGGATACGCCCATACCGCCGAGCTGAGGAGCGCCGGCCTCGGCGAACTCCTCGTTCATGATGAACTGCTCCATGGTCGAGAGGCCGGCGCCGCCGTACTCCTTCGGCCAGGCCGGGGCGATCCAGCCCTTCGAGGCCAGCTTTTCGCGCCACAGGGCCCGGTCGCCGCCGTCGAGGTAGAAGCCTACGCCGCCGGCTCGCATCTCGGGCTTGCCCTTGACATCGCGTTCGTCCTCAACGCCGCCTGCCGTGACAGCGCCGACGCTGCGGTTCTTGATCCGGATCGATTCGGGCAGCTCCTTGTCGAGGAAGTTGCGGACTTCTGCTCGCCAGGTTGCTTCTTCTGCTGAGTCGTTGATTCTCATTTCTTTGCCCTCCGACCTACAAGCCCAGCGCTACGGCGAGCTTTTCCTTGTGGAAGTCGCCGTCGCCCCAGGCCAGCTCCGCGGCCTTCTGGCGGCGGTAGTAGAGCTGGATTTTGTAATCCTTGGTGAAGCCGATGCCGCCGTGCATCTGCTGGCACTGGGCCACGGTGCGCCGGCTGGCGTCTGACACCCAGGCCTTGGCGATGTGTACCTGCTCGGTCGAGTCCTCGTCACCGGAAGAGACCGACCAGGCGGCGCGGTAGGTGATGTAGCGCGAGCCGTCTACGTCCGTGACGATGTCGGCGGCCTTGTGCTGCATGGCCTGGAAGCTGGCGATGGGGCGCTCGAACTGCATGCGCTCCTTCGTGTACTCCAGCGTGATGTCGAAGGCCTGCTGCTGTAGACCGACGAGGTAGGCGCATTCGAGGACGGTCGCCTGCTCGACAATGTCCTGCACCGTGCCCCAGGCTTTGCCCTCGGCGCCGAGCAGGTTGTCGGCCGGCACACGCACGTTCTCGAACTTGATCGCGGCCTGCTTGTCAGATGCGATTGTCGTGATCAGGGAGTGGGTCACGCCGGGCGCGTTAGCGTCGACGACAATCAGCGAGATGCCGTCGGCGCCGCTACCACCCGTGCGGGCGACGACGATCAGCTTGTCGGCGACGTGGCTGTCGCGGATGAACAGCTTGGTGCCGTTGAGGACGTAATCGCTGCCATCCTTTGTCGCGGTGAGCTCGACGCCCTCCGGGTCCCAGGTCGCAGACGGCTCGGTAAGGGCGAAGACCCAGACCTGCTGGCCTCCGGCGACCGCGGGCAGATAGCTCTGCTTCTGCTCCTCGGACGCCGCTTCCAGCAGGGCGATCGTCGCCACGCAGTTAGGCAGGAAGGGACCGGGTACGAGGGCGCGGCCGAACTCCTCGGCCAGGATGACAAGGTCAAGGTAGGTCATGCCGACGCCGCCGTAGCTGTCGGGCACGATCAGGCCCTGCCAGCCCTGGTCAGCCATCTTGGTCCACAGCTCCTGGGAGAAGCCGCGTTCGTCTTCTTCCATGTCGCGGACGTGCTGCTCGGGGCACTCCTTCTCCAGGAAGTCGCGCGCGAAACCGCGCAGCATCTCCTGCTCTTCGGTAAGACCCAGGTCCATGGCGTTCCTCCCCGGATACGTCCTAATCGATGGTTTGGCGCCGCCTATCGTAGCCGTGTGGGAGCTATCTGATAACCCCTCGGCCTGTATGCGCCGCGCCAGATTCTCGCACTGAGCGTCTGGTTTGTTAACTACTCGATACTTCGTGGCAGCAGTTGTAGACAAAGTAAACTACAGGACGGAACATGGGGAAGCCCCCAAACGACTGATAGAGGCCGCGGTACCGAGCCAGGATGGCGCGTGGCAGGGGAAAGAAATGCCGGATTTTCAGCTGCAAGACGGCGGACTCATGTACGAGACCTCCACGCACCGCTACGCCCAGACGCTGGCCGGCATGACCCAGGCCGACCCGCTGTCGTACGAAGCGCACTTCATGCTGCTCAAGGCCTACAACACGATCACCGCCGTGTCCCGCCGGGTGAAGCCGACGTCGCTGAGCCTGGGACGCTACAACGTCCTGCGCCTGCTCTACACGGCTGATGAGCGCCGCATGCTCATGTCGGAGCTCAGCGACGCGCTCGAAGTCAGCCCGACGGTTGTGACGCGCCTGGTCGACACGCTGGCCGATGAAGGCTTCGTCGGGCGGGCGGGCCACGACACGGACAAGCGCAAGACCTGGGCGACGATGACCGACGCCGGCGCCGCGCTGTTCGAGGTCGAGTGGCCTCCGATGGCCGCGATGGTGCAGGACCTCTGGGAAGGCTTCCGCGATGCCGAGAAACGCATGCTCGTGCACCTGCTCGCGAAGCTGCGCTTGAACCTGCTGTCGCTCGAAGCGCTGGAGCCGGCGACGGAGCCTGACTAGCCGGCTCCAGCCTGGCTTCTTACCAGATGCTCCTAACAACGGCCGCGACTAGAATCGACCTATGAGCACCTTCGGCACGCTGATCGATATGCACATGCACACGGTGCGCGGCGCCTACGACAGCGGCCTGCAGCCCGAAGTGCTGGCCGACGAAGCGCGCAAGGTCGGACTCACCGCTGTCAACATCACGGAGCACGACCGCGTCTGGGACTCGCACTCACTGGCGCAGTTCCGCACTGAGCAGGCGCCGCTGTTCGTCAACAACGGCATGGAGGTCTCGACAGACCTCGGGCACATACTCGCGGTTGGGTTACCCGGTTACATGTCGGGCATCCACAAGGCGGCAGAGCTGCGCAAGGCGGCGACCGAGACCGGCGCGTTCCTGATCGCAGCCCATCCGTTCCGGCACTGGTTCGACCCGATCTACTTCACGCGGCAGGGCAAGAAGGCGCCCGAGCTGACGCCGGAAGCGCTGTCGAAGTCGCCGATCTTCCAGTACGTCGACGCCCTGGAGGTGCTCAACGGCTACAACACGCCGGAAGAGAACCTCATGGCGCTCAAGGTCGCGAACTTACTGGGCAAGCCGGGGACGGGCGGCAGCGACTGCCACAGCGCGCAGGGCATCGGCTGCTACTGCACCTGCTTCGAACGCACAATCGAGACGTCCGAGCTGCTGCTGGCCGAATTGCACGCCGGCCGCTTCGTAGCCGGGCGCGACCTGCCGGCGGGGGAGCTTGCCGTGTTCACCGAGGCGTGGGCAGCGGCGCAGGTCCAGGAATAGGCCGGGCAACCTCAACGTAGCCGGCCGGAACTCCGCAAGAAATTACACATTGTCAAATTTCGGAACGCGTTTTATAGTCGCGCAGGTTTCGCTATTTTCGTAATCGATAAATGAATCGAGGGCGATGCTCTGACACGTACTTAGGGGTGGAACCGGACAAAGGGCCCATACGGACGCTTGCGAAAAATGCTTCATGACCCTGACGAGGGTGCTCGCGACAGACACTGCGAGACCGGCTAAACCCGGAGAATGGAGAGAACGCAATGAGCGACAACTACTGGCAGTCCCTGGTAGGGCAGCGTCTCAGCCGCAGGAGCGCGCTCATGGTTGCGGGCGGTGGCTCCGCCGCGGCGTTCCTGGCAGCCTGCGGTGGCGGCAGCAGCAACAGTAGCGGCGGCAGCAAGGAAGTGGTCGATACAGGCCCCAAGGACTCGTCGGGCATGCTGGCCCAGCGGGTCGACACCTCCAGCACCGCTGTCCGGGGCGACGTGCTCAAGAGCCTCGCCAACGCCGACGTCACCTCGTTCGATCCTCTCACGTCGCAGTCGTTCACCACGCAGGTGCACGCCGGCTTCCTCTACAGCCGCGTACTCAAGGTTGTCCCCGGTTTTAAGGGACCTTCCAAGCGTGATGTCGAAGGCGACCTGGCAGAGAGCTGGGAAGTCTCGCCGGACAAGCTGACCTTGACCTTCAAGCTGCGCAAGAACGCGAAGTGGGACGCCCAGGCGCCGACCTCCGGCCGAGCCGTAGCGGCAGACGACATTGTCTGGTCGTGGAACCGTTTCGCTGCCGCGTCCCCCTACCGCGCCGACATGTCGTACAAGGCGAACCCGGACGCGGCCATCGACTCGATGACCGCTCCCGACGCGAATACGCTGGTGGTCAAGCTCGCGGCGCCGGACGCAAGCGCTTTGACCATGCTGGGCTCGTCCGCGCACCTGTTCATCCTGCCGAAGGAGGCGGAAAGCGGCTTCGACCCGCGCAACACCGTGCGCGGCTCCAGCGCATGGACGGTTGAGAAGTACCAGCAGTCGGTCGGCTTCACCTACGCGAAGAACCCGAACTGGTACCGCAGCGACCGCCCCTTCGCAGACAAGATCGAGCTCCCGATCGTTTCGGAGTACGCGCAGCAGCTCGCCCAGTTCCGCGCGGGCAACGTGCATTACTTCGCGATTGCCGCGCAGCAGGCCGGCGTGCAGCAGCAAGACGTGCTCGCTACCAAGCGGGACGTCCCCGAGCTCAATATGCTGATCGGCGAGCAGGCGATCGGCTGGTTCAACAGCTGGTTCGGCTACCAGGGCAACTCAATCTTCAAGGACCAGCGCGTGCGCCAGGCGATCTCGATGTCGTACGACCGCGACGGCTGGATCGACGCGATCTACAACACGGCCGACTTCAAGAAGGCCGGCCTGCCGCTCGATATTCGCTGGCACAGCCACCTCACGTCCGGTCTCGACGGCTGGTGGGTCGACCCGAAGGACGACAAGTCCTTCGGACCTAACAACCAGTACTTCAAGCAGAACATCGCCGAGGCAAAGAAGCTGCTCGCTGCGGCTGGGTACAACGGCCAGGAAGTGCCCGCGACGTACATCAGCACGCCGCAGTACGGCACGACCTTCCCGAACCAGTGCCAGATCCAGGTCGGTTTCATGAACGAGGCTGGTCTGAAGACGAAGACCAACAACCCCGATTACCAGACGACCTGGCTGAATGCGTACTACTACGGCAAGGGCGCCTTTGATGGCGTTGCCGTTGGCGCCGACAGCACGGAGGCGGACGTCGGCACGTTCTTCTTCGCCCGCTCGCATCCCAAGGGCCCGCGCTTCAAGGGCTTCGACCCCAGCGGCACCAACCCGTCCGCAGGCGACCCCGAGATGACGAAGATGATCGACGACATCCGCAAGGAGTTCGACACGGAGAAGCGCCGCGACATCGCCAAGCGCTTCCAGCAGTACGCGGCCAAGACGATGTACATGGTGCCGTTCCCGGGCCAGTCGGCGCAGTTCGTGCTGCGGTGGCCGTCCGTGGGTAATGGTGGCGTGTTCGTCCTCGGCTCGCAGTACGGCGGCGGTACGGAAACCATCATCAACAACTGGGTGGACAAGACGAAGGCGCCATTCAAGAAGTAGCGCCCTTCGGTCGGAGCACCAGGGGAGCCCGGAGCGCCACTCCGGGCTCTTTGCTGCCCTGTCGCCACAGCGGTCCGTTCGTGGATAATCAGGGCGCTAACTAACAGAGAGGTGGGCACCCCATGCGTCGCATCTCGCACTTCATCAACGGCGCCGTCGTCGAGGGCAACTCGGGGCGATGCGGCCCCGTCTTCAACCCGGCCGAGGGCGTGCAAACGGCGGAGGTCGACTTCGCGTCTGCCGCTGAGGTCGACAAGGCCGTCGAGGCTGCGCGTGTTGCGTGGCCGGCCTGGCGCGCGACGTCGTTGTCGCGGCGTGTCGAGGTCATGTTCCGCGCTCGTGAGCTCTTCTCGCAGAAGCGCCGCGACCTCGGCGCCGTCATTACCTCCGAGCACGGCAAGGTGCTTTCGGACGCCATGGGCGAGATCGCCCGCGGCCTCGAGAACATCGAATACGCGTGCGGCGTGCCGGAGTTGATGAAGGGCGGTTTCAGCGAGCAGGCCTCGACCGGCGTCGACGTCTACTCGATCCGCCAGCCGCTGGGCGTGGTCGCCGGCATCACGCCGTTCAACTTCCCCGCCATGGTGCCGATGTGGATGTTCTCCAACGCCCTGGCCTGCGGCAACTGCTTCATCCTCAAGCCCTCCGAGAAGGACCCCAGTGCGGCGCTGTTCATGGCCGACCTGCTGACCGAGGCCGGCATCCCGCCCGGCGTCTTCCAGGTCGTCCAGGGCGATAAGGTCGCGGTCGACCGCCTGATCGAGCACCCGGACATCGCGGCGATCAGCTTCGTTGGTTCGACGCCGATTGCGCGCAGCATCTACGAGCGCGGCACGGCGCAGGGCAAGCGCGTGCAGGCCCTCGGCGGGGCGAAGAACCACATGGTCGTGCTGCCCGACGCCGACCTCGATATGGCCGCGGACGCCGCTGTCAGCGCGGGTTACGGCTCGGCGGGCGAGCGCTGCATGGCGATTTCGGTAGTCGTGGCGGTGGGTGAGGTAGGCGACAAGCTGGTCGACGCGATTACGGACCGCCTGGGCAAGATCAAGATCGGCGGCGGCATGGACGAGACGTCCGAGATGGGCCCGCTGGTCACGCGTGAGCACCGCGACAAGGTCGCGAGCTACCTGGACGCCGGGGCCAGCGAAGGCGCGCGCATCGTCGCCGACGGACGCAGCAAGAGCTTCGAAGGCGATGGCTTTTTCCTCGGGTGCTCGCTGCTGGACGACGTCAAGCCCGGCATGAAGGTGTACACGGACGAGATCTTCGGGCCCGTGCTCAGCGTCGTCCGCGCCGAGACCTACGAAGACGCCGTCAACCTGATTAACGACAACCCATACGGCAACGGCGTGGCGATTTTCACCCGCGACGGCGGCGCTGCACGGCGGTTCCAGTTCGAAGTCAACGTCGGCATGGTCGGCGTCAACGTACCGATTCCTGTGCCGGTGGCGTACTACAGCTTCGGCGGCTGGAAGTCGTCGCTCTTTGGCGACACGCATATGTACGGCCCGGACGGCGTGCACTTCTACACACGCACCAAGGTAATCACGAGCCGCTGGCCTGACCCCGCGACAAGCAAGGTCGACCTCGGCTTTCCCCAGAACCGGGAGGCTAAGTAACGAATGCCGATTAACATCGTCTGTTGCGTAAAGCAGGTCTACGACCCGGAGACGCCGCAGCGCGCCTTCAAGGTTGAAGCTAACAAGGTCGTGCCGGCGCCGGGCAATCCGCCCGTGATTAGCCAGTTCGACCAGATCGCCGTCGAAGCAGCGCTGCGGGTGCGCGAGGGCGCAGGTGGCGGTAAAATCACCGTCCTCAGCCTGGGAGCAGAGTCGGCTCGCGACGTAATCAAGACAGGCCTGGCGATGGGCGGCGACGAGGGCGTCCTGCTCAACGACCCGGCCATGCTGGACGGCGACAGCTACAGCACAGCCGTCGCGCTCAAGGCCGCAATCGACAAGATCGGCGACGTTCAGCTCGTGATCTGCGGCCGCCAGGCGACCGACTGGGACAACGGCATCACCGGCCTCGCCGTCGCCGAGCTCCTGGGCTGGCCTTCAATCGGCATCACCAAGGGCATCAGCGCCGACGGTTCAGGCAAGGTGCAGGCCGAGCGTGTGCTGGGTGACGCCTTCGAGACCGTCGAGGTTCCGACGCCCGCCGTCGTCACCGTAAGCAACGAGCTGGGCGAGCCGCGCTACCCGAAGCTGCCGCAGATCATGCAGGCAGCCCGCAAGCAGGTCACCGTCTGGACCGCCGCCGACCTCGGCCTCAGCGCCGATGAAGTTGGCGCCGCGGGATCGCGCCTGACGCTGGAGCGCCTCTACGTCCCGGAGGTCAACAACCAGGTCGAGCTCGTGGATGGCGAATCGCCGGAAGAGATGGCGGTCGCGTTAGCGCAGAAGCTGCGTGACGCAAAGCTGATTTAGGCTCGGCCCGTCTCAGGGCTCTCTCCAACGTCAAAGGTTGCCACGGCCCTCGCTTGCGCGATGGCCTCGCAATGACAAGAGGTAAGTAATGGCAAACGAATCCGGCATCCTGGTCTTCACCGAATTCAGCGGCTCGCAGCTCTCCGGCCTGAGCATGGAGATGCTCGGCGCGGCGCGGCGCCTGATCGGCGATATCGGTGGCTCCGTAACCGCCGTGGCGCTCGGTAGCTCCGCAAACGACGCGGCCCAGCAGGCGATTGCCTTCGGCGCTGACGCCGCGGTGATCGCGCCGAGCGCTGAGCTCGACGAGTACCGCAACGACACCTGGACCGCCGCCGCGACGGCCATCGCGCGCGACATCAACCCGGCTGTGATCCTCATCGGCCAGAGCAACGTCGGACGTGACCTGGCGCCGCGCCTTGCGATCCGCCTCGGCACCGCCGTCGCCATGGACACGGTTGCCCTCGAGGTCGAAGGCGGCAAGCTGGCGATGATCCGTCCCGTGTACGGCGGCAGCGCCCACGCCCGCGTTACCTGCAAGACGTCGCCCTCAGTGGCAACGGTACGCGTGAAGTCGCAGGAGCGCCTGGAGCCCGACACGGGACGTTCGGGCCAGGTGAGCACGGTTGAGGTAGACACGGCGTCGAGCACCGCGCGCGTCGTCTCCCGCGAGGAGATGAAGGCGGAGGGCATTCGGCTGGAGGACGCGAAGGTTGTCGTCAGCGGCGGCCGCGGCCTCGGCAGCAAGGAAGGTTTCGACGACCTGACGACGCTGGCGGAGCTCCTGGGCGGCGCGGTCGGAGCCTCGCGGGCCGTTGTCGACATGGGCTGGGTGCCGGTCAACATGCAGGTCGGCCTGACTGGCAAGGTCGTAACGCCGGACGTCTACATCGCGGTCGGCATCAGCGGTGCGTCGCAGCACCTGGCGGGCATCACGGGCGCGAAGAACGTCATCGCAATCAACAAGGACAAGGACGCGGATATCTTCAAGGTCTCTCGTTTCGGCGCCGTATCAGACTGGAAGCCGTTCCTGCCTGCGCTCATCGCGGAGGTCCGCAAGCTCAAGGCTTAGACGCCTTCGTCCTTGGTGGTAATCTCCGTACGCATTTAACCGAAGGAGCGCTGCCATGAGCGACTGGGCCATCTCGTCTGACTCCCACATCGTCGAGCCGAAGGAGCTTTTCGATGGTCTGGAGCGTCGCTTCGGCGATCGGGCGCCGCGCGTACTGTGGGACGAAAAACGCGGCGATGTTGTCCAGGCGCCTGGTGTTGCTGGTGACGCCGGCGTCGGCTCGACGGTACCCGTGGGGCGCCTCGGCATCGCCGGTGGCAACCTCAACGACCCGAAGGTGCAGGAGCAGATGGCGGCGGGTTATGCCGGGTTGCCAGCGGGCGTGGTCGACCCGGTTGCGCGCGCCCGAATCCAGGACCAGGACGGCGTCGCGGCGGAGGTGCTGTTTCCCAGCCTCTACTTCCGCGTCTTCGGCATCCAGGACCCGGAGGTGCTCAACGCCGCCTTCCAGAGCTATAACGACTGGCTGTGGAGCTACGCTCAGGGCGCGCCGGACCGCCTGATCCCTCTGGCGCTGATTCCGGTGCAGGATGTCGACGCGGGTGTAACCGAGCTCAAGCGGGCGCTCGATATGGGCTACAGGGGCATCTGCATGCCAAGCGGCGCGCCCAAGGGCCGTCCGTACTCCGACCGCAGCTACGACCCGATCTGGGCGCTGGCGGAGGAAGCAGGCGTACCGGTCAACTTCCACATCTTCACGGGTGCAGACCAGACGCCGAACGACCTGCAGGCGGCCGGCGGCATCACGTCCTATGCCAGCGCCGCGACGCTGATTCAAATCACGACGTCGGACCTGATCTGCCAGGGCGTCGCGCACCGCTTTCCGAAACTGAAGTTCGTCCTCGGCGAATGGGAGGCGGGCTGGATTGCGCAATGGCTGGTGCGTCTCGACCACGCCTTCTACCGCTCGCGCGCACAGGCGCCGGCCGAGATCGACATGGAGCCCACGGACTACTGGAAGCGCCAGTTCTACGCCACGTTCGAAGACGACCGCTTCGGCGTGATGACCCGCAGCGGCATCGGCATCGAGAACCTGATGTGGGCCAACGATTACCCGCACCACGACTCGATCTGGCCCCACAGCCGCGACGTCTGGGCTGACATCCTCGCGGGCGTCCCGGAGAACGAGAAGCGCGCCATGCTCTACGAGAACGTGGCGAAGCTGTACAAGCTCAAGGTGCCGGCGCAGATCGCAACAAACTAAACGAAAGAGAGGCGCTCAAACGGAGCGCCTCTCTTGATTTGAACTACGACCGGCCTAGATACCCGGGCCCTTGATCAGCACCTTGATCGCGCCATCTGTGCGCTTGCTGAAGTTTTCGTAGGCCGTACCGACTTCGAGGAACGGCACGTTGTGCGAGACCATGTACGACGGGTCGAGGCGGCCCTGCGCCATTAGCTCCATCGACGTGCGCACGGCGGGCGTTACCTCGTTCGAGCGCGCGCTGTTGATTACGAGCATGGTCGGCAACTTCATGTACATCGCGCCCCAGTCGAAAGGGACGATAGGGTCGCCGTGCGGCATGCCGAAGATCACGGCCGTGCCCTGGGCGCGCAGGACCTTGAAGACCTGGTTCGTCGTCTCGTGCAGGCCGCAGGCTTCGACGGCGAAGTCGACCATCGCGCCCTTGGTTATCTCCGCGACGGCCTCGATGACGTTGTCCTTGGCGGCGTTGATCGTGTGGGTGGCGCCGATCTTCTTCGCGGCCTCGAGGCGGTAGTCGATGATGTCGCTGACGATGACCTGGGTGGCGCCGCCTTTGACCAGGAAGTCGGTGAACGACAGGCCGATGGGGCCCTGACCGAGCACGACGCAGGTCTTACCGAGCACGGTACCCATCTTCTGCACGGCGTGGACGACGGTGCCAACCGGCTGTGCCAGCACCGCGAAGTGCGCCGGCAGGTGGTCCGGCACCGGCACCAGGCGGTCGACCGGGCACGGGGCGTACTCCATGAGGCCGCCGGCGTAAGTCAGTGCCACGACGCGCATGCCAACTGGGAAGTTGGGGTCGTGGCTCTCGGCGATCGTGCCGAAGCACTCGTGGCAGGGCAGGCCGATGCGCCAGGGGTAGTCTTCCTCCGGCATGACCTTGTCGTAGGTCAGGAGGTCGCTGCCGCAGATGGCGAGCTGCTCCATGCGGACCAGGACTTCGTTGTCTTTGATTTCGGGCGTGGGAATGTCCAGGAACTCGAACTGCCTGGGTCCGGCAAGGCGCGCTGCCTTCATCGTTGCCTCCTCGGTGTCTAGGGCGCGGGTCGGCGCCTATTGTAGACGAGAGTGGCGTAGACCACTCAGCCCCTCCCTTGGGGGAAGCATGGTCTTCCAGTGAGGGGACGCTATCGACGGTGTGAGCCCTAGTCCAGCGGCAGCATGACGACGCCCGTGGCCAGCTTCGGGAAGAAGAACGTCGTCTTGCGGGCGAGGCGCTCTCCGGCGTCCGCGGCGGCGATCACCTGGTCGATCGGCGTGCTGTTTACCAGGAAGGCGACGTCCCAGGCGCCGGAGCGTACGGCCTTCGCGGCGTGACGGGGGTCCTCGTGGAAGTCGATATTGTCCAGCGAGTCCTCGTAGCCAACCGCGGGCAGCACCGCATGAGCGAGCACCGTGACGTCGAGCCGCCGGTATTCGTCTTTGCGGTCAGCAGGCGTCTTCTGTAGCACGGCATCGAAGCTGCGCGGCGTGACGAGGTGCAGGCGGTTGCGCTCCAGGCCAACGGCGCCGAAGGCGGGGTACCCATACTTGCGGCCGGTGTGCTCCATGCGCGCCACCAGCGCGTCGACGTTCTCATCTGTCCACGGGCCGGCGTCTGAGATCACGAAGTCGGCTGACAGTGCTTCGACCAGGCCGTCTTTGCTAGGCAGCTTCACCATGCGGTGCGTCGGCAGGATGACGAGGCCGGGGTCGGCGGCGTCGATGAGCGCGGCGATGATGAAGTTCTCCGGCTCCTCGCCGGTCCAGGCCCCGGCCTTTTGACGTACTTCGTTGCGATAGTTGATGCCGGTCTCGTAGCGGTGGTGGCCGTCGGCGATGTAGAGCTTCTTGTCGTGCAGGGCGTGGCAAAACGCCTCCGCAGCCTCCGGGCGGACGGGGCGCAGGGTGTGGCGCTCGTTGGGCAAGACGGCGTCGAGCACCGGCGCCAGCAGGTCGGCGTCGGCAATCGGCGTCACGTCCTTGTACATGGCCATGATCGGGCTGAGGTGCACGCCCGTAGCCTGCAGCAGGCGCAGCCGGTCCGCCTTCGCAGCGGCGCCCGTGGCCTCGTGCGGCAGGACGATGCCCTTTTCGAACTCCTCGAGCCGCAGCCGCCCGAAGACGGCGCGGCGCCGATGCGGCTCGCCGTGAACGACGAACTCCTGGTCGTAGACGTAGAGGTCGGGCACGGCGTCATGCGTCAATACGCCGGCTGCGAGCCATTCTTCGATGTCGCGACGGGACTGCGCGTAGTCGGCGTTCGCGGGGTAATCGACGCGGGAGATGTTGTAGGCGCTGCGTGCCTGCAAGGCGGCGCGGTCGGCGTCGGAGACGACGTCGTAGGGCGGCGCGATCAGGTCTGAGGCGTCACCGGCGACGCTTGGGTCGTAACGAAGGGCAGAGACGGGTCTGAAGTCAACCATTGACCCCAGTTTAGGTCGCCGCTAACGTGCGACGGAAGTGAGTGAAGCAGCGCCAAACTGCGTCTTTTGCAAGATCATCGCCCGCAAGGAGCCGGCGGAGATCCTGTTCGAGGACGACGACGTCATTGTCTTCCGCAACCGGCTCAAGTGGGTGCCGGTCATGCTGCTGGTCGCGCCCAAGCAGCACATGCAGCAATGGCAGCTCTGGGAAGAGCTCATGCACAAGGCCGGGCCGATCGCCGTAAAGATGGGCGAGGAGAACTGCCCCGGCGGCTTTCGCGTGCTGTCCAACTTCGGCCGCGACGCGATGCAGAGCCAGGAGCACGCGCACATCCACGTCGTCGGCGGCACGCGCCTCATTGAGTACGCCTAACGCGGTCTAGCGTCCGTCTCGTTGTTCACTGCTGAATGAATTCAGCAGCATGGCCATTGGCGACCGTGATTGTGCTCACGAGCGGCAGCCGATAAGCGCATCAAATCTCTGAAGGCGTGCCCATAGACGCTCCCGAAGGCACCTCCGCGACGTATCCTCGCGGCGAAAGGGAACGCTACATGGAAACGCGACTCACAAAGCTCTTTGGCATCAAGCACCCGATACTCTCGGCGCCGATGGCTAACCACAGCGGTGGAAAGCTGGCCGGCGCTGTCAGCGCTGCTGGCGCGCTCGGGACGTTCGGCGCGTCCGGCAAGCCGGTTGAGTGGCTCAAAGGCGAAATCGCGCTCGCAAGGTCGCAGACCGACGGGGCGTTTGGCGTTGGCTTCATCACGCATCGCCTGGAAGCAGACGCGGCGCTGTTCGATGCGGCGGTGCAGGAGAGCGTGCCTGTTATCGCGTTCTCGTTCGCCGACCCGCGGCCCTGGATCGACCGCGCGCGTGACGCCGGCTGCAAGACCGTGTGCCAGGTGCAATCGATGGAACGCGCACACGAGGCGGTCGAGTCCGGCGCGGACGTGCTGGCGGTGCAGGGCGTCGAGGCCGGCGGCCATACGGGCGCCACGGCGATGATGCCGCTGCTAGAGCAGGTCCTGGACGCCTACCCGTACGTGCCCGTGATCGCGTCGGGCGGCATTGGCTCCGGGCGAGGCCTGGCTGCCGTGCTCGCCGCCGGGGCTGACGGGGCGTGGATGGGCACGCGTTTCCTTGCTACAGACGAGGCGGTTGAGGTCTCGCAGGCGCACAAAGACGTCATCGTGCGCAGCGATGGCACTGACACCGCATTCACGCCGATCTGGGACGAGCTGCTGGACAGCGCCTGGCCGCAGGGCATCGCCGGCCGCGGCTACGCCAACGCCTTCTACCGCGAATGGGAGGGCCGGGAGCGCGAGCTGGCGGACCGTCTGCCCTACGTGCGGGCCGAGTGGCAGAAGCGCCGCGAAGCCGACCCGATCGAGCAGGGCGCCGTGTGGATGGGCCTCTCAGCCGCGGCGGTGCGAAGTGTGCAGCCGGCAGCCCAGGTCATTGACGACGTAATGGCGGAGGCGGAGCGACTGCTGGCGCGCTGGAAATAGCGCCGGTGGTAGCTACTGCAGGTTGTAGAGTGCCGCGGCGAGGTTCACCTTCGGCAGGTCGCCGAGGATTGTCAGGTGGTCGGCCATCTCGAGCGCCAGGGACTTCATCACCGGGCTAAGCCAGGCGACGTAATCGTCGGTCAGTCTCATCCGGGACGCAGGGCCCACGCATGCCATGCCGAGGATTGGCTTGCCATCGGCGCTGAGGACGGGCACGGCCATGGCGCGTGATTCGTCGAAGCGCTCGCCCCTGTCCACCGCATAGCCCTGGGCCAGGATTTGTGCCAGCTCAACCTCGAGCACCTGCGGGTCTGTAATCGTCCCCCGTGCGTAAGGCTGGAGCCCACCCTTGTAGAGCGCCTCGCGGGCCGACCGCGGTGCGTAAGCGAGAAGCAGCTTGCCGGTTGCCATGCTGTGGGCCGGGAGCGACACACCTGGCTCGAACTCAGCGCCGAGGCCGTTCTCGCCGTTACTCTTCGCCAGGTAGACGACTCGGCCGCCGATCAGAGTGCTGAGGAAGCCGTCGAAGCCGGTTACGTCAGAGAGACGCGTGAGGAAGTGCCGGCCGTGCTGGACGATCGGGTGGGTGATCAGACCGGCTGCGCCGACGCCGAGAAATCGCGTGCCGAGCCGGTAGCGTGACGTGCGCGTGTTCTGCTCGACCCAACCGACGCTGGCCAGCGTAGTCAGCATGCGGTGCACGCTGGTGGTAGACAGCTTGAGGCGCGCAGCGAGCTCCGCCACTCCCACAGGAAACTGGTTTTCGGCCAGCATCGTGAGGATACGCACGGCACGATCTACCGACTGGACGTTTGAACGGGTGCGAGGTTCCTCGACTAGTGTCATCAGGTATCGGCCCTCATTGTGAAGGCATAGTACCCATCCATAAACAGGCAAAAGTCAAGGTATGTATGAAGAGTCGCCCTTGCACGTAAAGAAAGCCGGCAAAATCGTCCCGCAACGTGGGACGTTTTCGAAGGCTACAACGCCGCCAGGCCCAACCCGCGCAGCGCTTCCCTCTGCACCGCGAATGAGTCCTCGATGCCCTTCTGCGCCAGGGCCAGCAGCGCGTCCATGCCGGCACGGTCGAAGGTGCCGTGTTCAGCCGTGCCCTGCACTTCGACAAAGCGCTGCTCGCCGGTCATCACGACGTTGAAGTCGACCTCAGCTGTCGAGTCCTCTTCGTACTTCAGGTCGAGCAACGGCACGCCTTCCACGATGCCGACGCTGGTTGCGGCAACGGGTGTGCGCACGGGCAGCGACTCGTAGACGCCCGCCTCCACCAGCTTCGACATTGCCTGCACGAGGGCCACGTAGGCGCCGGTAATAGACGCCGTGCGCGTACCACCGTCGGCCTGCAGCACGTCGCAGTCGATCGCGAAAGTACGCTCACCGAGGACGTCGAGGTCAATTACGGCACGCAGGGAGCGGCCGATGAGGCGCTGGATCTCGTGTGTGCGGCCGCCGATGCGGCCTTGCACCGACTCGCGCTGGCTGCGCGTCTGGGTCGCCCGCGGCAGCATCGAGTACTCGGCAGTGACCCAGCCGCGGGTAGTTCCGCGCAGGAAGCCCGGCTGGCGGTCCTCGACGCTGGCGGCGCAGAGCACAACGGTCTTGCCGAGGCTGATCAGGGCCGAGCCTTCGGCGAAGTCGAGGTAATTGGTCTGGATAGTAAGGGGACGTAGCTGATCGGCCTCGCGGCCGTCGATTCTAGACATCGCTAACAAGTAACAGGTCAGAGGTGAAGAGACAACCCGCAGCGATCGGGTTATCGCTTCATCCCTGACCTGTTGAGGTGTCAGCCGTCAGCTGTCAGTCTGAGCCCGTACGGCGCACGTAGGCATGGGCGGCAAGACGATGCAGTGTCAGACCAGCCTGACGCAGTGTGGCCGCGCGCGAGTGACTTACGCCGCCTTGTCGCGCATTTCGGCCAGCTCGTCTGCCAGCGAGTTGAGGTCGTTGCGCAGGGAGAACAGGCCCGCGAGAAGCTCTTCCAGCGTGCCGACGTCGAGCCGGGCGCCGCCGGACGTTGGCGAAACCGATGCGATCGTGCGGTTGGCCTGCTGGACAACGCGCGCCGCGGGGCGAATACGCGACGCCGGCGGGTTGTTGCGAGCTTCGACCGCGGCTTCGAGGCGGCGCTGGGCGCGGGCCTGGCGCTGGGCCTGGGCAGCCTGGGCCCGACGGGGACGGCGGTATGCCAGCTTGAGGCCGCCGACGATTGAGGCGCCCGCAGCCATGGCGGCAGCGGCGTGGATGTTGTCGATGTCGTTCATAAAGGCTCCGAAGGTTGTACTTGCGCACTCCGGCGGTCTGCAGGAGCAAGGCGCCTGTACAAGTTACGTACGTATGGGCCGCGGTGGGATCGGGCGGTTCCCTTATTTCGAGGGGTCGTAGAGCTGACGCGGGGCGCCTCGCCCGTACTCGACGCTGAGACGGGCGCCGTCTGAACGCATACGCACGCTGCCGTTCGTGTCCGTGCGCAGCTCCGTTATGCCTCGCAGAGCGAGCTCGGTTGCCGGCGCCGGGAGGCCCGTCGCGCGCGGTCCGACTGAGATAACGGACAGCCGCGGTCCGCTCGCGGCCACAAACTCCCGGGTCCAGCGCGATTCAGCACCGTGGCGCGGCATCACCACCGCCGTGGATTGCAGGTCGAGGCCGGAAGCGAGCAATGACGCTTCGTCCTCTGGGTTCAGCGCCCCCGCCAGCAAGAAGGAGATGTTTCGGTCGACAAGGCGCAGGACCAACGACGCAGCGTCTGACGACGGTTGAATCGCGGCAGGCCAGACGATCTGCAGACTGAGGCCGGGGCCCAGCTCAAGCGCCTGTCCCACCGAGGCGGTGAGCAGCCTGACATCGCGCCGGTCGATCTCGTCACGCAGGGCGCGGAACGAGGGGCTGACGCCGAGATGAGGCGTCGTGAGCACGGCGCCGACCTCGTAGCGTTGCAGCACTTCCACCAGGCCCGCCGCATGCTCGTCCCTGGCGTCACTCAGGATGACGAGGTCGATGCGGCGGGCCGGTGGCGGCAGCTCCTTCGACAGCGCTTGTAGGAGCCGGTCGGTTGACGGCCCGCCGTCGATGAGGACGCGGATGCCGGTTGGCGTCTGGATCAGCGTCGCATCGCCCTGGCCGACATCGAGCACGCTGACGGTGAGCTGCGACGGCGCCGCATCCGCGGTCCAGCCGTCATAAGCGAGCCAGCCGGCGGCGAGCAGTAGAGCCAGGGCCATGCCGAGCGCCGGTTGCAGGCGGAAGGACGACGGCGCCTCGTCATCTTCATGGCTAACTGGACGACTCTTGAGCCAATAGAGGAACGCAGCTAATAAGACGTAAGAGGCTGCAGCACCTGCCAGGCCGAAGCTTTCGAGCGAAAGCGATGCATAGGGCAGCGAGGCTCCTGAACGGCCCGTTTGGATCAGCGCCTCCAGTGGCAGGTAGGTCAGCGCCCCCAGGGCTCGCGCTACGTCTGCAGACACGAGGCCTGCGACGGACGTCAGCGCTGTCGTCGCGAGAATCGGCACGAACAGCAGGCCTGCGATGACGTTTGCGGGCACCAGCGCTACGACCGACACCCTACCGAACGTCGCGGCGAGCACGGGGCTGGCGGCCAGCGAAGCGGCGAGTGTGACCGAGACGGTTTCAGCGATGTGGGCGCCGTACAGCGGCACGACGCGTTCGAAAGCCGGCTTGAGGCGTTCCTGGAGCGGCGCCGAGAGCAGGACGATGCCGGCGGTTGCCGCGACGCTGAGCTGGAAGCCGACGTCCTGGACGAGCACGGGCCGGAACGCCGTGAGCAGCGCCGCGGCGAAGGCTACGGCGGTCAACGCGCTGCCCGGCCGCCCAACCAGCATGGCGCCGAGCATCACCTCCGACATCACCGTGGCGCGCAGCACAGAGCCGGTGCCGCCGACGAACGCCGCGAAAACCCACACGAAGCCCATGGCGACTACGGTCGCCTGGCGGCGGCCGATCAGCCAGGCAAGGCTGATGACGACGAACTGCGCTACCAGCGTGACGTTGAAGCCGGAGATCGCGACGATGTGCGAGATACCGGCGCGGTTCATATCGTCCGTGAGGTTGCTTGGAATTGAAGCTCGTTGCCCCAGCAGAAGGCCGCGGGCCAGCGATGCGTGTGGCTCGGGCAGCGCTGCTGTCAGCGCGTCGCCCATGGCCTTGCGAACGTCGCCCAGGACGCGGCGCGGCTCGCTGCCGCCACCGGCGCCGACCCGCCGCAGTCCGGGGAACGAGCTGACCGCGACGATGCCCTGTCGCGACAAATAAGCCCCGTAATCGAAGCCCTCGACCTCGGGCGCTGAATCAAGCTCGCCGCGCAGCTCAACGACATCGCCGTAGGCGAAGCGCGGGAACGGGCGCGTTGTTACGAGCACACGGCCGTGGCTTGGCTGCCAGCCTACGTCATCGCGATAGGCATCTACGTCCAGCACGATGCGTTGACTTGCGCCACGCTCCTCCGGGTCCGTCGCGACGACGCCTCGCAGCGTCACCGGCGAGCTGTCTGCGAATACAGCGACGCCGCCGGGATGTCGCGGCGGTTGTGCAGCATCGAAACGCCAGACGCCCGCCATGGCGATGACGGCCAGCGGCACGCACCACAGCGCCTCTCTGCGACGACCCGTCAGTGCGAGCACGACGCCGGAGGTTGCTGCGACCACCAGGGCCACCGGCCAGGCGGACGTCACGTCCAGCGCGGACGCAGTCATGCCCGCCAGCCAGGCGATGGCTATAAGCAGCAGCGTCAGGGCGTCACCATGACCATCTCGCGGACCTTGTCGTACGTCGACTGCGGCACGATGCGGCGGGCCACGAGGTCCTGCGCGCTCTTGAACGGACCGTCCACGGCGCGCGAGTCGACGATGCGCCTGGCGTAAGTGGCGCCGATTCCGGGCAGGGCGTCCAACTGCGCCTCGCTGGCTTTGTTGAGATCGAGCCTGACGCCGGGAGCCTGGGTGGGAGCGGGAACCGCCGCGGCCGTGCGGCGTGTCTTCTCGGGGATGACAAGCTGCTCGCCGTCACGCAGGCGGCGGGCCAGGTTGAGGTCTTCGAGGTCGGCGCTGGTTAACGCGCCTCCCGCTGCAGACAACGCGTCGGACAGGCGGTCGCCGGAACGCAGCGGCACGACGCCTGGGCGTTGCACGGCGCCTGTGACCTGAACGCGAATCGGCGCGCCATCGGCGAGCGCGGGAGCATCGCTGAAAACGATCTGTGCGGAAGGCGAGGCGTCAGCAGCGGGTCGCAGGGCGATCACGACGGCGAGCACGAGCACGGCCGTGGCCGCAACCAGCCATTGATGGCGCTCCAGCCAGATCATGCGCACCCCTACGTCATCGCGTCCCTGCGCGAGGCGCTAGCGAACGATGCGGGGCGCGGTTATTCTGCGCGACGCAGGCGGCGTCGCGGAAGGGCTTCTTGCTTGTTAAGGCCGGGCTGCTATAGAGTTCGCTTTCTTCCCGTTTGCGGTGCTTGCCTTATACTCGATAAGTCACGCATACATAACGAAGGATCGAGGCGATGAAGGGCCGCGACCTCCTCTCCATTACAGACCTCTCCCCAGACGAGCTGGAGTACCTGATAAACCTCGCGCTGTCGATGAAGCGCGACGGCACGCCCCAGGTCCTCACCGGCAAGACGATCGCCATGCTTTTCGAGAAGCCGTCGCTGCGTACGCGCGTTAGCTTCGAGGTCGGCATGAAGCAGCTCGGCGGCACTGCGATTTACCTGTCGCAGGCTGAAGTCGGCCTGGGACAGCGCGAGTCGATTGACGACGTGGCGCACGTGCTCGACCGCTACGTTTCGGCGCTGGTTGTGCGCACGTACTCACAGCAGGGCCTCGTCGATCTCGCCAACGCGGCGACCATACCCGTGGTCAATGCGCTTTCGGACGACGAGCACCCCTGTCAGGCCCTGGCCGACCTGCTGACCGTGCGGGAGAAGAAAGGCCGCCTGGACGGCGTACGCATCGCCTTTATCGGCGACGGCAACAACGTCTCGGCCTCGCTGGCGCTGGCAGCGGCCCGCTGCGGTGCGCACTTCGTGATCGCGGCGCCGCACGGCTATGAGCTGACATCGCAGGTAGTCGAAGACGCGCGCATGTGGGCCCGCAAGACCGGGGGCGCGATCGAGACCGTGGTCGCGCCTGAGGACGCTTGCAAAGACGCCGACGTCGTCTACACGGACGTATGGACGTCTATGGGCCAGGAGGCGTCACGGCGGGCGCGCGAGGAGGCCTTCCAGGGCTACAGCGTTGATGGGGAGCTCATGCGCCTGGCCAAGGCCGACGCGATCTTCATGCACGACCTGCCGGCTCATCGGGGCGAAGAGGTGCAGGAAGAGGTCATCGACGGCGCCCAGTCCGTGATCTTCGACCAGGCCGAGAACCGCCTGCACGCTCAGAAGGCGCTGCTGGCGGCGATCATGGCAGACGCGGGGTCGCTCTAGCCGGGCGCTTACCTGCGATGAATTTCCCCGACGTACCCGACAGCATTCAGAACTCATTCGATCGTCTCGACGCCGCGGCGGTGCTGGACATTCTGATCATCGCCGGCATCATCTTCGCGCTGCTCATGGCCTTGCGCGGTACGACGGCGATGACGCTGCTGCGCGGCGGCGTGGCCATTGTCTGCGTGGTTTTCCTGCTCGGCCGCATTCTGGAGCTGAGCGTCGTCAACTTCCTCGTACGCAACTCGCTGCCAGGGCTGGTTATCGGATTGGTCGTGATCTTCCAGCCGGAGATACGTCGCGCCCTTGAGCGTGCGGGCCGTACCGGTGTCAGACGCCTGCTGACCGGCGGCGAGCAGGTCGCAGCGATGGAGCAGATATCGATTGCCGTGACCGACATGGCGCACGCGCGGCACGGCGCGATCATCGTGCTGGAGCGCGGTACCGGGCTTGAGGACTACATCGACACCGGCACGCGTCTGGACGCGGCGCTCAACGCCAAGCTGATCGAAGGCATCTTCTACCCGAACTCGCCGCTGCACGATAAAGCGCTGATCGTGCGCGACCAGCGTGTCGTCGCTGCCGGCTGCACCCTACCCGTCGCGACGGGCGATGCCGCGGACCGTCTCGGCATGCGGCACCGCGCGGCGCTTGGTATCAGCGAGCAGACGGATGCCGTGGCGATTGTCGTCTCCGAGCAGACGGGCACGGTATCGATTGCCTCTGACGGCCGCCTGATCCCGCTGCGCGACGAGTCGCGCGTGCTGGCGACGCTTGAAGCGCTCGTGGGGCGACAGGTGCCACCGTCGGCTGCCGCCGCCTCCGCAGGCGCTGCATGAGCATGCGACGGCCCGTGCAGGGCCCAATCAGACGCTTCGTCACGCCGATTTTCCTGGGCATCGTTTCCTTGCTGGCGGCGGTCGCGCTGTGGTTTGCCGTAACGGAATCAGACAGCCCGACGCGGGCCTCGCTGTTCGGCGCCGGCATCGAGGTCAAGGCCGTGAACGTCCCGGCAGGGCTGGCGGTGGCGAGCATCCGCGCGCCGGTGGTCAGCCTGCGCGTCCGCGCCGACGACGAGACGCTCTCGAAGCTAACGGCCGCAGACTTCCGCGCTGAGGTCGATCTATCGAACCTGCGCCAGACGAACGCCGACCAGGTCGTCATCCTGCGGGTAGTCGGCGACAAGCGAGTCGAGATTGTCGAAGTGTCGCCGCCGGTGGTTACGGTCATCCTGGAACCCGAGACGACGAAAGTGGTGCCGGTGCTGCCCAACCGCATCGGCGCGCCGCCGCTGGGCTATGCGGTGCCAACGGCAGACCCGTCGCCCGGCTCCGTCCGTGTCTCCGGCGCCACCAGCCTGGTGCAGCTGGTAGAAAGCGCCGTCGCCGACATAAACCTGACGGGCATTCGCGTCGCTAGCGTGCGCACTCTGCCCCTGGCGGCCCGCGACGCCCGCGGCGCAGAAATACGCGGCGTGCGCATCGAACCGCCGAACGCCGACGTGCGCCTGGGCGTGGTGCAGCAGGAGGTAACGCAGGTTATTTCCGTGCAGGCTCCCATCCAGGGCAGCGTCGCCGATGGTTACAACCTGATCGGCGTCGGGGTCGACCCGCCGGCGATCGCGGTTTCGGGGCCGGTAGAGATTCTCCAGGCGCTGACTGTCCTGGCGACCGAGCCGCTCGACGTGGGCGGCTTGCAGAAGGACCTCCTGCGTAGCGCCCGTCTGCGACTGCCCGCCGGTGTCCAGGCGACGCGAGACACGGTGAACGTGCGTCTGCGTATCGTGCCGGCACAGGGAGAGGTCGCGCTGACGGTCGCGCCCAACGTCAGCGGTCTCGGGGAGGGGATGCGCGCAACGCTGCAGACATCCAGCATCACCGTGAAGGTACGGGGCGAAATGCCCACGCTGAAAGGGCTGACGCCGGGCCAGGTACGCGCCACCGTAAGCGCGGCAGGCCTGGACGAAGGCGTCCATGTGCTCACTGCCGTCATCGCCGTGCCGGAGGGAGTTACGCTGGCGTCGATCGAACCGACGCAGGTAGCTGTAGTCTTACGTAGATGAGTGAACGTCCTCTTGTAGCCCTGGTCGGCCGGCCCAACGTCGGCAAGTCTGCGCTGTTCAACCGCATGATTGGTGAACGGCGCGCCATCGTCGAAGACATTGCCGGTACGACGCGCGACCGTTTGGTCGGCGAAGTCGAGTACGGCAAGCGTAGTTTCGACCTCACGGACACCGGCGGCGTCGCAGAGCCGACCAGCGTCGAAGGCTCGGGCGCTTACATGAGCGCAATCCGCGAGCAGGTCGAGTCGGCCATCGACGAGGCCGAGCTGCTGCTGTTTGTCGTCGACGCGAAATCGGGCAGCACCAGCGCCGACCACGAAGTGGCGGAGATGCTGCGCCGCTCGGGTAAGACGACGCTGCTGGTGGCTAACAAGGCCGACAACACGCGGCGCTTCGAAGAGTCGACTGAGTTTTACGAGCTAGGACTGGGCGAGCCGATACCGCTCAGCGCGATCAACGGCGCGGGCGTCGGTGAACTGCTGGACCTCGTCATGGACCTGTTGCCGGAGCCGCCGGAGGATGCAGAGGCGGAAGCTTCGCAGGCTCTGCGCGTGGCGCTGGTAGGCCGTCCGAACGTCGGCAAGTCGGCGCTGGTGAACGCCATCCTGGGCCAGCAGCGCGTCATCGTTAGCGAAATCGCCGGCACGACACGCGACGCCATCGACACGCCGTTCGAGTACGAGGGCGAGAAGCTGGTGCTAGTGGATACGGCCGGTATCAGGCGCCCCGGGCGCGTCGACGGGTCGATTGAGCACTACAGCGTGATGCGTTCCAAGGGAGCGCTGGAGCGTGCCGACGTGGCGATCTGCGTGTTCGACGCCGAGGTGCGGTTGCGGGCGCAGGACCTGCACATCATCGGCCAGGCGCTGGACGCCTCGACCGGGCTCGTGGTGTGCGGCAACAAATGGGACCTCATGGCCGAGGACTACGACCGTGACGCCTACCTGCTGAGCATCAGGCGCCGGCTGCGCTTTGTGCCGTGGGCGCCCGTGGTGCTGACGTCTGCCCTGCACGGCATCGGCCTGGACGAGCTCCTTAAGGAAGTGCTGGCGGCCGGTGAGGAGCGTCGCAAGCGCATCCCCACGTCCGAGCTCAACGCCATCCTGCGCGGCGCCATGTCACGACGCCCGCCGCCGCTCACGGGCAAGCAGCGCATGAAGCTGCTCTACGCGGCGCAGGTGAAGACGCAACCGCCGACCTTCGTGCTGTTCGTCAACGACGGCGCGTTGATCACGGCGGCGTACCAGCGTTACCTGGAGAATGCGCTCCGCAAGGAGTACGGTTTCAAGGCCGCCGGATTGCGCATCATCTTCCGCAGCCGCAGCAAAATGCGCGAGGAGTAGCTCGTGGCGCTGGAGCTGGCCATCGCCGTCCTCTGCGGCTACCTGCTGGGCAGCATCCCCTTCGGCCTGATCATCAGCAGGCGCGCGTCCGGCAGCGACCTGCGCGAGTTCGGCAGCGGTAAGACGGGTTTCACGAACTCTCTGCGTGTCCTGGGCCTCAAGCGCTCGTTGCCGGTCTTCGCCGGCGACCTGCTCAAGGGTGCGGCCGCGGCGTTGCTGCCGTTGCTTTACTCGGACGAGCCGTGGGCCAGGGCGCTGGGAGGTCTGGCCGCCGTGCTCGGGCATGTGTGGCCCGTGTTCGCGGGGTTCCGCGGTGGCCGCGGCGTGCTTACAGGCGCGGGCGTTCTGCTCGCGCTGAGTCCTGTCGCCAGCCTCATCGCGTTCGCGATCGCCGGGCTCGTAATCTACATAACGAGATACGTGTCGCTGGCCTCAATCACTGGCTGCGTGCTTGCCGCGGCGCTCTCGTGCGCCTTCGCTGCCAACGACAACCTGGCGTGGCCGTGCGCGATCGTCGTTTCGCTGGGCGCGGTACTGGTTGTCGTGCTGCACCACGACAACATCGGGCGTCTGCTGGCGGGCACCGAGCGCAAGATCGGGCAGGGCGGCGACCGGCGTATCGCGACGCCATGACGCGCGTCAGCGTTATCGGCAGCACGAGCTGGGGCACCACGCTCGCGGTCCTCCTGGCACGCAACGGCGCAGACGTCACGCTATGGGCGCGTACGCCGGAAGAGGCGGCGGTGCTGCAGACGGCGCGCGAGAGCCCCCGGCGCCCCGGGCTTGCTTTCCCCGCGTCGATGAACGCCTCGGCGGCCGCGATGGCGGTATCGCAAGCAGAGCTGGTCGTGCTGGGAGTGACGTCGGCGTCACTGCGCGCCAACCTCGAACGCGTCGCACCCTCGATCGCTCCGATGGCTTCGGTGCTCAGCGCCGTCAAGGGAGTCGAGCCGGAGACCGGGCTGCGCATGACAGAGATCATCGCCTCGTACGGCGTGAACGAGGCGAGGCTGGTGGCCCTGTCAGGGCCGAACTTTGCCGGCGAGATTGCCTCCGGCCTGCCCGCTGCGACAGTCGTGGCCGGGCAGGATGCCGCGAAGGTGCAGGCCCTGCTTACCGGCCCGGCGTTTCGTGTTTACACCAGCGACGACCTGCCGGGCGTTGAGCTGGGTGGGGCGCTGAAGAACGTCGTAGCCATCGCCTGCGGTATCTCGGACGGCCTCGGCTACGGAGAGAACGCGAAGGCAGCGCTGATCACGCGGGCGCTGGCGGAGATAACCCGCCTCGGAGTCGCCGCCGGCGCGCGGCCGTTGACCTTTCTTGGTCTCGCCGGCATGGGCGACCTCATCTTGAGCTGCGAGAGCGACATCTCGCGCAACCGCCGTCTCGGTCTCGCGCTAGCCAAGGGCGCCTCGCTGGAATCAGCGACGTCGGGCATCGATGGCGTCATCGAGGGTGCGGTCACGGCCCGAGCGGTGCCGGTGCTGTCGCGCAAGTACGGCGTCGAGCTGCCGATCTGCGCCTCGTTGTACGCCGTGCTCTACGAGGGGCTGTCGCCATCGAAAGCCGTGCAAGAGCTGATGGCACGCGCGTCGCGCCCGGAGTTGGACTGACTACGCCGGCGCTAGCTGCTCGACGGACGCCAGGCTTTTAATGATCGCGGCGCAGGCTTCGGCCAGCTCCTTGCCCTTGAGAAACATGTGCTGCTTGAAGAACTCGGCGTGGGCCTCGTGCTCGTGGAATTGCTGCGGCGTGAGTACAGCGGAGAGCACAGGCACGCCGGTCTCGGTCGAAACGTTGACGATGCCCTGCAGGACGGCCTGCGCGACAAACTCGTGACGGTAGATGCCGCCATCGACGACGAGCCCGCTGCAGCAGACGGCCAGGTAGCGCCCGGTCTGTGCCAGCTTCTTCGCCATGAGCGGGATCTCCAGGCTACCCGGCACGGTGAAGAACTCGACGTCGTGCTCGCGGTAGCCCTGCGATTGAATCTCGTCGACGAAGGCGGTCTTGGCGTTGTCGGTAATGTCGGTGTGCCAGCGGGCCTGAATGTAGGCGATCTTGGTTGCTGCCATGTGCGTGCCCCTCGCTTCCTTGTGTGGGGATATTAGCAAGTCGTTGACACCTTAGTTGACGCCTCATGTAGATTGAGATCATGACCTTTCAGTCCTTGCTGGACTTGTTTCCAGACCCCGAACAACAACCAAGCGCCGCTCAGCTCTCCAGCCTCTCTCACCTCGACCGCGAAGACGTCTCCCTCCTGGCCGAAGCGTGGGAGGACGTCGACGCCGAGCGCAAGCGCCGCATGCTGGTACAGCTGGCCGAAATGGCCGAAGACAACGTGGACCTGAACTTCGACGCCGCGTTCAAGCTCGCCCTTCAGGACGAACACGGCAGCGTCCGCGCACAGGCGCTGCGCGGCCTCGTCGAGTACGAAGGCCGCGACCTCATCGCAACCCTCGCTCAGCTGCTGCGAGAGGATCCCGACGTCGACGTGCGCGCCGAGGCGGCGATGGCCCTCGGACGATACGCCCTGGAGGCCGAGCTCGACCATCTGCCCGCGGGTGATCGCGATACGATTGCCGAAGTCCTGATGGAGAGCGTCGAAGACAACGACGAGGAAGAAGACGTCCGCGCCAAGTCGATCGAAGCCCTGGGCGCGATCAGTGGCGATGACGTCGACAACCTGGTCGAGAGCATCTACAACGAAGACAGCCTCGTAATGAAGATCGCCGCCGTGGACGCGATGGGACGCAGCTGCAACGAAATCTGGCTCGATACTGTCCTGCGCGAGCTCGAGCACCGCGCGCCCTTGATGCGTCACGCCGCCGCCTACGCCGCGGGCGAAATTGCCGAAGAAGAGGCCGTATCGCCGCTCCAGCGCGTGGCGATCCAGGACCCCGACAGCGAGGTGCGCACGGCCGCGATCCGGGCCCTGGGCGCCATCGGCGGTCCCAAGGCCAGTGTTGCGCTGAAGACGGTGCTTTACGAGGGACACGACGAAGACCGGCCGGCGATCGAGGAGGCGCAGCAAGAGCTGTCCTTTTACGACGACCCGTTGCGGCCGATATAACATCGATGGCGTCATCTTCCAAAGGCCCCGGCAGTACAGGACCCCTCCGCACCGAGCGCATTACCAGCGCCGGTGGCGTCGTATTTCGTGACGGCGATGACGGGCTCGAGGTGCTCGTGTGCGGACGCAGCTCGGAGAACCTGTGGGCTCTGCCGAAAGGGACGCCCGAGGCGGGCGAGACGCTGGAGCAGACGGCCTGCCGTGAGGTGCGCGAGGAGACCGGCGTAATTGTCGAGCCGACGGCGCTGGTCGGCGACATCAAGTACTGGTTCTCTCGTCCGCAGGAGGGCGTGCGCTACCACAAGACGGTGCGGCACTATATGTTCAAGCCGATTGGCGGCGACCCATCCCTGCACGACCACGAGTTCGATGACGTGCGCTGGGTGCCGGTGCAAGCGGCGCAAAAGCTGCTAACCTACCAAAACGAAATCAGGATCCTGCGCCAGGCTATCGACCTGGCTGAGAGTATTCGGGAGGGGCGGCAGTCGTGACAGCGGTTGTCGATGGAGAGCTGGCCCGCGGCGTCTACGTCGTCTTGCGCGCCAAGACGCTCTCGGATGCCGAGCAGGACTGGAGCTGGCGCCGCGACCCCGAGCTGGCTACGTTCGACGCTGCCCGGCCCTACAACGGCACGCTGAAGGAATACACCACGATCTTCAGCGATGAGCTGTCGTACCCCAGTCCGTACCGCCGCACGATCGCCGTCGAAGACACGGACGGCAAGCACATCGGCAACGTCATGTACTACAACGTCGACTACCACCGGCGCGAGGCCGAGATCGGCGTAACGATCGGCCTGCGCGAGTACTGGAGCAGGGGCTACGGCACGGACCTGCTTTCGACGTTTGTGCGCTATATGTTCACGGCGCTGCCCCTGGACCGCGTATACCTGAAGACGCTGGACTGGAACCACCGCGCGCAGCGTTGCTTTGAAAAGGCCGGCTTCCAGCGCTACGGCATGTCGCGCCGGGGTGAGTTCAACTTCGTGCTCATGGAGATCTTCAAGAAAGACCTCGATCTCGAGGCTTAGGCAGCCAAACAACATAGGCAGCGAAGAAGCCCTGTGCGTCAACACAGGGCTTCCTGGGTTCAGAACTGAGTCGCGCTAGTTGCCGTCAACGAACGTCTGGGGTGGCAGGCGGTCCTTGCTTTCGTAGGCGTGGGTTACGGCCGCCACGTGCATCGACGTGTGAGCGATGAGCGAACCCGCCGGGTTACCGGAGAGGACGACCGGCAGCGAGATAATCGTGTTGCCGATCTCCGGGTTGCTGATGCCCTCCCGGTTGCGCAGGTCCTCGAAGCCGTAGTGGTAGACGGCGGTGATAACGATAACCAGGGCCATGGTCAGGGCTCCGTATAGCACCCTGCGACCGATGCCCGCGAGGTTCCCGCCCAGCAGCTTCCAGGCCACCAGACCCGGGAAGGCGCTCAGAAGCAGAGCATCAACGGCGCCATAGATGAGACCTCGCCAGACGATTTCGAACGCGAAGTAGGCTCCGCTCGGGTGGGGGGTCGAGTCGAGCCTTCCCAGGACGCTCCATACGACGAACGCCGCTGCAAGCACTCCGACACCGACGCTCAACTGCCAGCGCTCCTTCAACCGCCCGATGATGTCGATGTGTGAAGCCGAAACGTATGCCGCCAAGACGGACAGCGTCGCTGCGAAGTAGATCAGGTAGTAGAGATCGTGCTGCAGGTCGAGCGTCGAGGCGAAGACGAAGGGGACCAGAAACGACACCGCTGCTACGGCGGCAAACCACAGGAGCTGGCCTGCGGTGCTCTCCGAGCTAATCGATGCCGTGCCGGGTCGAAACCTTGCTTGTTGAACTGCCATCTTGCATCTCCATCCTTGCTGACTCAGCCACCTCGATGTTGGGGTGTGCGATAGTCCAGTCGTACCGGCTAAAGTCGCCAGTCGATGGTTCCGAAAGTCACCGGCCGTTCGTGTTGGTGCCCGCATGCCGGGCGGCTACAATCGCCTCGAAAGCGAGGCGACGCCACATGACCACCGAGACCGGACGTGAGCTCCTCGAAGCGGCGATGGCGAATGCGCCCAGCATCGTCGCGGACCGGCGCGCTATTCACGCTAACCCGGAGCTTCGCTACGAAGAGGTGGCCACGGCGGCGCTGGCGGCGCGACGGCTGCAGGAGCTCGGCTACGAGGTCGCTACCGGGATCGGCATTACCGGCGTCATGGGCGTGCTACGCGGCGGCAAGCCTGGCAAAACGGTACTGCTGCGGGCCGACATGGACGCCCTGCCCATTCTGGAACAGAGCGAAGCGCCTTATTGCTCTCAGAACGCCGGCGTTATGCACGCCTGCGGCCACGACGGCCACGTCTCAATGCTTCTCGGTACGGCGAAGCTGCTGGCCGAGCGCCGCGAGCTGATTCAGGGCACCGTCAAGCTGATGTTCCAGCCGGCGGAAGAGGGCGGTAACGGCGCGCCCCGCATGATGGAGCACGGCATCCTCGACGGCGTCGACGCAGCCTTCGCGCAGCACGTGAGCCCCGTGAACTGGACGGGTACCGTCGCGTATAAAGCCGGGCCTGCCTGGGCCAGTGTCGACGAGTTCACGATCAAGCTGAAGGGACGCGGCGGCCATGCCGCACGCCCGCATTTCGCAGTCGACCCGATCGTCATGGCTTCGCATGTCGTCACGGCGCTGCAAACCCTGGTCAGCCGCGAGACGTCGCCAATCGATAACGCCGTCGTCACGGTAGGGTCGTTCCAGGCGGGCACGGCGTTCAACGTGATCCCGGACGAAGCCGTACTCAAGGGAACGGTCCGAACCTACAACCCGAAGGTGCAGGACCACATCGAGCTGCGCATGGGTGAACTCGTAACCGGTATCGCGGCCGCCCTGCGAGGTGAGGCCGATATCGATTACGTCCGCGCCGTACCGCCGCTGATTAACCACGAGTCGGGCGCGGCGACAGTAGCCGCGTCCATTGCCGACGTGCTCGGCGCGGACGCGGCGGTTGCCGACGAAGCCGCGATGGGCGGCGAAGACTTCGCCTACGTGCTCAACGAGGTGCCGGGCTGCATGTATCGCCTCGGTGTGCGCAACCGCGATTGGCGCGAGCAGCGTCCCATCCACTCGTCTGGCTTCGACCTGGACGAGGCGGCGCTACCGCTCGGGTCCGCTGTGCTGGCGATGACGGCGCTTAATTTCCTCAACGGTAAGTAGGGTGCCGTCCGAGTTGCTGCAGGCCGCGCGTTCGCTCGAGGCGCAGATCGTCGCGGACCGGCGACATATCCACGCGCACCCGGAGCTGCGCTATCACGAGTTCGAAACGTCGAAGTACGTCCAGCAGCGGCTCGAAAAGCTGGGCATCGGCTTCAGGGTCATCGCCGGCACCGGCGTCGTGGGCCTGATCGAGGGTACGCAGCCGGGCAGGACGGTGCTGCTACGGGCCGACATGGACGCGCTGCCAATCACCGAGCGCGGCGGCCTCGCGTTCAGGTCCCAGAACGAGGGCGCCATGCACGCCTGCGGCCACGACGGGCACACGTCGATGCTCCTGGCCGCGGCCGAGGTACTGCAGAAGCGCCGCGATGTCATAAAGGGCAACGTCAAGCTCATGTTCCAGCCGGCCGAGGAGGGCGGCGGCCGCGGCGGCGCACTACCCATGATCGAAGAAGGCCTCATGCAGTCGCCGGACGTCGATGGCGCCTTCGCGCTGCACGTCGACTCGATGGTCGATAGCGGACGCATCGGCTACCGCGCCGGGCCGTTCTATGCCGCGGCGGACCGCTTCGCGATTACCGTGCGGGGGAAAGACGGACACGCTGCGCGCCCGCATACGACGATTGACCCCGTTGTCATCGCCTCACACGTTGTCACGGCGCTGCAGAGCATCGTCAGCCGAGAGCTGGCTGCGACTGAGGTTGGCGTGGTCACGGTGGGCATGATCAAGGGCGGCGAGGCCGACAACGTGATTAGCGATACGGCAACGATCAACGGCACGATTCGCAGCTACACGCCGGCCTCGCGCGAGATGATGACGCGCCGCGTGAAGGAAATAGCGACCGGCGTTGCCTCGGCGATGCGCGCGACGGCCGAGGTCGACATCACGCGCGGCTACCCGGCGGTGGTCAACGACGCCGGCGCGACGGAGCTCGTGCGCGCCGTCGCAGGCGACGTCGCCGGGCCGGGCGTGGCGCTTGAGATGGAGCCGATGGCGGTGGCCGAAGACTTCTCGCGCGTCATCGAGCTGGTGCCGGGGGCGCTGTTCTGCCTTGGCGTGCGCCACCCGTCGTGGACGGAGCCGCGCGGCATGCACACGGCCACGTTTGACCTGGACGAATCGGCTTTGCCGCTCGGCGCCGCGATGCTGGCGGGCGTCGCTCTGCAGTTTCTCGAAAAGCCAACCCTAAGCTGAGTCCTGGCCATCGAAGGCGCGAGCCTGTGTGGGTAAGCACTGGAGCACGTCTTCAATCCGGCGGAGGCTCAGTCTGGGTGCAGCGTCACGCTGCCTTGACACCAACTGCTGCCTCTCATAGCGTTGATTGAAATAACGCCCCGAGCCGGACTCGGGGCGCTTTCGTATGAAAGGCGGCCCGCCATGATCTACCTCTACGCCAAGGTCGGTGAGCTAAGCGAAGAGCAGCTGGACGTCCTCGTCGACAACCTCGAGGAGGAGTGGACCGAGGACCGCGACTACTACCTCAACAAGATGATGATCGACATGCTGCAGGCCAAGGGAGCCGACTCTGCGCTGCTCGCGATGCTGCGCGGCGCCCTCGGAACCAAGGAAGACGTCGACATCCTGTGGGTGGACACCGAAGAGGACTACGAGGACGACGACGACGGAGATTTCTAAAGCCGCGTAGTCCTCACCTCCGGCTGTCGCCACCCCGCTCCACACTGTGGAGCGGGGCTAACTAAGAGCCCTGGTCAGCCAGATCAGGTCCCAAGGAGCAACACATCCCATGTCTGAAGCAGCACCCCTCTCTTTCGAGACGATCGTTTCGCTGTGCAAGCGGCGCGGTTTTGTCTTTCCCTCCAGCGAAATTTACGGCGGCATGTCCGGCTTCTGGGACTACGGGCCGCTCGGCGTCGAGATGAAGAACAACATCAAGCGCCTGTGGTGGAAATCGATGGTGCAGGAGCGTGATGACGTCGTCGGCATCGACGCTGCGATCATCATGAACCCGAAGGTCTGGGAGGCCAGCGGCCACGTCGCCACCTTTACCGACCCGATGATCGACTGCAGGAACTGCAAGCACCGCTTCCGCGCCGACCACATCGAAGGCAACGTCTGTCCCGATTGCGGCGCCAGGGATTCCTTCACCGAGGCGCGCGCCTTCAACCTCATGTTCAAGACGCACGTGGGCCCGGTTGAGGACTCGTCGAACGAGGCGTACCTGCGTCCCGAAACGGCGCAAGCGATGTTCGTCAACTTCGACAACGTCGTGACGTCCATGCGGCGCAAGCTACCGTTCGGTATCGCGCAGATGGGCCGCTCGTTCAGGAATGAAATCACGCCGGGCAACTTCATCTTCCGCGACCGCGAGTTCGAGCAGATGGAGATGGAGTACTTCTGCAAGCCGGCAGAGTACAAGCAGTGGCACGACCACTGGCTGGAGCAGCGCCTGGCCTGGCACAAGAAGCTGGGCGTGCGCGAAGCCAACCTGCGCATTCGAGAGCACGCGCAGGAAGAGCTCTCGCACTACAGCAACGGTACGTACGACATCGAGTACAACTTCGGCTCGATGGGCTGGTCGGAGCTCGAAGGCATTGCCAGCCGTACCGACTTCGACCTCAAGGCGCATGCGGCGGCCAGCGGCAAAGCTCTGACCTACTTCGACGAAGAGGCCAACGAGCACATCGTCCCCTATGTGATCGAGCCTGCAGTCGGTGTCGACCGCACGTTCCTGACGCTGCTCTACGATGCGTATCGCGAAGAAGAGGTCCGTGGCGAGAAGCGGGTCTTCCTGCAGCTCAGTCCGCTCGTGGCGCCAATCAAGGTCGCCGTCCTGCCTTTATCGCGCAACGAGAAGCTGTCGCCTCTGGCGCGCGAGGTATCGTCGCTGCTGCGGCCGCACTTCTTCACGCAGTTCGACGATGCGCAGTCGATCGGCCGCCGCTATCGCCGGCAGGACGAAATCGGCACGCCGTACTGCGTCACGGTGGATTTCGATTCGTTGGAAGACAACGCCGTGACGATTCGAGACCGCGACGAGATGCAGCAGGATCGCGTCAAGGTGCCGGAGCTCGTGGACTACCTGCGCGAGAAGCTATCTACGGACGCTTAACGGGGCGCAGTCGCGGGATGCCCGGGCCGCGGCGCTTGGGTCGCGGGAACTCGATTGTCCATGACGCTACCCCGATTGATCCCATCCCTGTGGCGACCATCGCCGCGGACAGTCCTAGCAGGAGGACGCTGGACCCCGTGCTGTGGATCTTGCCCAGCAGGCCGCCATCGCCGGCAGACGGCGGGGCGGGGGGAGAGGATGGCGCCCTGACGAGCACTGCTGGTGTGGGCTCGATGGTCGGCGCCGGCTCCAAGATGATGATGGGCAAGATCGCGGGCTCCTGAGGCGGCTGAATGACCACAACCGGCGGCAGGTAGGGCGGTGGCGGCGGAGGCATCGGCGGGGCCGGAGGGGTCGCTGACGGGGGGACGGACGTCGGGACGGCTGGTAGCGGTGTCGTGGTCTGAGTTGGCTGCGCCGTTGACGTTGCCAAAGGCGTCTCGGTCGGCCTGGGTGTAGACGTAGGTTCCGGCGTCTGCGTGGGCCACGGCGTTTCCGTAGGCGATGGCGTTGACGTCGGTAAGGGCGTGGACGTCGGCGGTGGCGTCAGCGTCGGTGTCGCAGACGGTAATGGCGTAACGGTGGGTAACGGGGTTGACGTCGCAGGCGGCTTCGGCGAGGGAGTGATGCTCGGGTTCGGCGTGGGCGACGGCGTAATCGGCGTCGCGGTGGGCACAAACGGCGTATTGGTCGGCGGCTGAGTCGGCGTCCTGGTTGCCGTCAGAGTCGCTGTGGGCGTCATGGTTGGGACCTTGGTAGGCGTGTTGGTAGGGACCCTGGTGGGCGTGAAGGTCGGCATCTTGGTCGGGGTCTTGGTGGCGGTTGGTCTCGGCGTCAGCGTCTTGGTCGGTGTCGGTATCAGCGGCGTCGGCGTCTTGGTGGGGACTTTCGTCGGCGTCGGGCACGCCGTGCCGCAGGCTGTGACGTCCGTCGTCGTGGCGACGGTCGTCTGGGGTACAACGCTGAAGATCGCCCACATGACCCCAAGAATCAGTCCGGCGTTCACTAAGCGGCGGCCGAACGTGTGCAATCGGGGCATGTTTGGTTATCTCCTGGGTATCCGTTACCAGGAGAATCGACGTCAATCCGAAGTGCGCGGACGTCCGAACGGCGCCTCTTATTGGGGCCGATCGCTACCTATCGAGCCAGCCAGTTTGCCGCAGGGCCCGCGTTTCGATACGATGTCACGGTTCGACTGAATTCAAGGAGCGCCAATGTCGTCCGTTGTAAAAAAGCGGCGGAAGAAAATCCGCAAGCATAAGTATAAGAAGATGCGTAAGAAGACGAGGTGGGCGCGCATGCACAAGTAGGGTAGAGCTCAGGCTCACCCAACTTGCGCTCGCTGGCCCGGCAGCGCGCCGCTCCCCGGATCCCGAGCGGCCGCCAGCCTGTCTTACGATGCCAGATCTTCAACTTCAGCTACGCCAGGAAGACGCTCAGCTCGTCTTCCTGGCGATTGCTTATCATCTCGGCCGCCCCGGCTCCGAGCTCGACCCGCTCACCAAGCAGCCGGTCGTTCGCGGGCTCGCTGATACGTCGCGTGAGCTGCAACCGCAGCTGCCGATGGCTATTGCGACGATTGAGCTCAACCAGGACCAGTGGCGCCGCCTCGGTTCCGCCATCCTTGGCTCGATCAGTGAGCTCAAAACGTACCCGATGCTGCAGCCACGTCCGGACTCCGAGGGCGGCGGCCGTCGTAGCAGCGTGCCCGGCTTTGACCGTACGTTGCGTCACTTCTTCCCTAAGGTCGAAGACGACCCGGACAACGCAATCGAGCTGGCAGAGCGGCTGCTGTTGTTCAAACGGCAGCTCGATCAGAAGACGGCCGGCTTCGAATGGGAGCCTCCTGCGCCCGAGATGCCGAAGAAGAAGGGTTTCTGGCCGTTCAAACGGTCATAGACACCTATGACATCTCCGGCAATTTCGTCGATATTGGCTATGCGGGTATGTAAAACCGCTTCCCCAAAGGTGCGCGACCTGCTTAGAATGTCGCCGGGTGAGTTTGTAACTTAAAGGAGAAATAGCTGTGGCCTACGTCATTACCGATGCCTGCATCGGAACCAAGGACCGCTCCTGTGTAGACGTCTGCCCCGTGGACTGCATCCACGACGATGGTGACGCGGACCAGATGCTGTACATCGACCCGGACGAGTGCATCGACTGCGGCGCTTGCGAGCCCGCCTGCCCCGTCTCGGCGATTTTTGCTGAGGACGACGTCCCGGACAACCTCAAGGCCTACATCGCGATCAACGCGCAGTGGTACAAGGACAAGGACGCAGCGCGCGCTGCCGTTACTGCCGCGCAGGGCTAACGCTCTATAAGGTCAGACATAAAGGCCAGGCGTTATGCCTGGCCTTTTGTCGTGGCCGGCATTCAAGCCGCCCGCCTGGCGCTTTGTAACCTACTGTTTACCTGTGCGTGCTATGGAAATGAAAGATCGCGTGTGACGCTGTGTTCTACTATTGGGCGACCAAGCAGCGATAATCACGTACAGCTAGCGAGCACCCCGCCCCGAGGTTTATGAGTACACAGCCCCGGATCGCTTACTTCTCGATGGAGATTGCCATTGAGCCCCAAATCCCCACTTACAGCGGGGGCCTTGGCGTGCTCTCGGGCGATACTCTGCGCGCCGCGGCCGACATAGGCCTGCCGGTTGTAGGCGTGAGCCTGCTGCACCGCCAGGGCTTCTTCCGGCAGCGCCTGGGCGAAGACGGTACGCAGAGCGAAGTCCCAGCGAGCTGGCAGCCCGAACGCCACATGGAGCTCATACGCGACGCCAGGGTCGAGGTCGGCATCGAAGGGCGCAGCGTCTGTATCCAGGCCTGGCGCTACACGGTTCACGGCGCAAGCGGCGATGACGTGGCCGTGTACTTCCTCGATGCGGACCTGCCGGACAACGAGCCGCAGGACCGAGCACTTACCGGCTTCCTTTACGGCGGCGACCAGCGCTACCGCATATGCCAGGAAGCGCTGCTGGGCCTAGGCGGCACTGCGATGCTGCGGGCGCTGGGCTACCGCCAGCTTGAGACCTTCCACATGAACGAGGGCCATAGCGCCCTGCTGACGCTGTCGCTGCTCGACGAGGCTTGCGGCTCCCGTGGCCTCGAGGCCGCGGGTGAAGACGAATACGCCACGGTGCGGGCCCGCAGCGCCTTCACAACGCACACGCCGGTGGCTGCCGGGCACGACCGGTTCAGCTTTGACCTGGCGCGCAGCGTGCTCGACGCGCGTTACTTCGCGGCGATCGAACGCCTGCCGATTAATCAAGACAACACGCTGAACATGACGGAGCTGGGCCTGTTCTTCTCTCGCTACGTCAACGGCGTGGCGGCGCGTCACGGCGAGGTGGCATCGGCGATGCACCCCGGCTTCGACGTGCACTCGATTACGAACGGCATTCACGCGGGAACCTGGGCCTCGCGCGCACACGCCGCGTTGTTCGACCGTGAGATCCCGAGCTGGCGCAAAGACAACCACTACCTGCGCCAGGCCAACACGTTGCACCTCGACCACATTCTGGACGCTCACCACGTGGCCAAGCAGGAGCTGTTGACCGAGGTGCAGAAGCGCACCGGCGTAAAGCTCGACCCGTCCGTGCTGACGATTGGCTTCGCCCGCCGCGCCGCCACCTACAAACGCGCCGACCTCGTATTCAGCGACCTCGACAAGCTGCGAGAGCTCTCTCGCGAGGCAGGACCGCTGCAGTTCATCTTCGCCGGCAAGGCACATCCGGCGGACGAGCCCGGAAAGGAGCTCATTCGCCGCGTCTTCTCCGCCCGCGATCACCTGCGCGCCGACGTGCCGGTGGTGTGGCTGGAGGACTACGACATGTCGCTGGGCAAGGTGCTCTGCGCCGGCGTCGATATCTGGCTCAACAACCCGGTGAAGCCCATGGAGGCGTCCGGCACCAGCGGCATGAAGGCGGCGCTAAACGGCGTGCCCTCGCTGAGCGTCCTCGACGGCTGGTGGCCTGAAGGCTGGATCGAAGGCGTTACGGGCTGGAGCATCGGCACAAGCGCCGAGCTCGACAGCGACCTCGAGAACGAGGTGTCGTCGCTATACAACAAGCTGCGCTACGTGATCCTGCCGCTGTACTACGGCTCGCCGTCGGGCTTTGCACGCATCATGCGCTCGACGATTGCGATTAACGGCAGCTACTTCACGGCCCAGCGCATGGTGCAGCAGTACGCGCTATCGGCGTACCAGCCGATGGCAGACGGCCTGTCGTAGCTACCGGGTCCATACCGCCCAACTTTGAAACCCGCGTAGCCGTGACCCGAACTCGTCCCTGCGGCTCTCGAAGCGCGAGTAGCCGAGTCTTGCCCAGTTCTCGCAACCACCCAGACGGACCAGGCGCCGCGCGGAACGAGAGTACTCTTGGTTGGTTGAATTGAAACGGACCCTGCGGGTTGAAACCCGCAGCTTCGCATTCACGACCGTATCCCGGAGCTTATCTAGCCGTCGTTCAGCAACTGCGCCGCGGTTGGCCTTGGCGGCAGCGCGTCAGTGCGTTTGCGGACGCCGCGGGTTGTGCCTCGCACCAGGCGTATGACCAGCAGGTCGAAGGCTATGAAGCCCGTAGCCGCGTACATATCGCGCGCCCACATCGACTGCGTGTCCGTGCCGGCGCCAGCGCCGTGGGCGACCGCCATGACGAATACAACGAACGTCAGGTAATGGAGGGCTCGCCAGGCTGCGTAGGGCACGAGCGGGCGCAGGTAGAAGGACGCAATGACGATCACCGACAGGTACAGCGCGAACATGCCGAGAGCCATCCAGGTGGCGCGGTAGGGCGATGCGAACGGCACCAGCAGCTCCGGCAGCGTGAAGCCGATGTAGGTGTCGGGCAGCACGATCAGCGCGTGGAACACGCTCAACACCAGCGCCAGGATTGCGATGAAGCGGTGCAGGTCGAAGACGCGGAAGCGCTCGAACCGCCGCGGGAACAGGTCCGTGGTCATGACCAGGCCCAGCGCCACGGATGCAAACAGCAACAGGTAGGCCACGATGCCCGTAGCGCGCGTCAGGTACCAATAGGTGTGCGTCGCGTCCACTAGCTCGCCCTGGTGCGCGTGTGGGGCTTCACGGCCGGCTGAGTGGGCGTTGGCGGTATCGAGTTGGCGGGCGCTGCGCTGGGCGTGCTCTTCGGGAAGAAGAAGTCGTTGTAGTTGCCGGCGGGCCTTGCAGGCTCGGCAGCCGCCTCCGCGCCGATCTGCGGGTCTGAGCGTATGAGGGCGAAGAAGGCGCCGAGCAGCGCCAGCGTCGACGCGACGACGGCGAGCTTGGCGCCGGGCTGCTTACGGAGCTTCACCTAAGCGACGAAGTCCAGAGTGTCGAAGCGCTTGCCGAGCACGTCGGCGGATGACGCGCCGAGCCACTTCTCCAGCACCGTTGCGTAGACGCTGCGGAAGTCGGTAGTGAAGCGCAGGTTGCCGTCGTCGAGGTTGGTCAGGCTAACCGGTTCGCCGTAGAAGCCGCCTTTGACCTGCCCGCCCATGACGAACAGCGGCCCCGCGGAGCCGTGGTCGGTGCCCTGGTTGGCGTTCTCTTTGACGCGGCGCCCGAATTCAGACCACGTCATGACCAGCACGTCATCCTGGCGTCCGTGGCCGATGAGGTCGTTCCAGAAGGCGCTCAGGCTGTCGCTAAGCTGCGTCAGGAGCTGCTCCAGGCGCTGCGGCTCCTGCGTGTGGGTGTCCCAGCCGGTCAGCGTCACCTGGCCGACGCGCAGGCGGTTCTCGGGCGTACCGCTGTCTATGAGCTCGGCCAGCAGGCGCAGGCCGGTCGCCAGAGGGTTCTGCGGGTACTGCACCGCGGGCTTGTAGTTTGCGTTCGCGGCCTTGAGCTGGGCCGCAGCCTGGTCCGCGCTTTCGAGCGTGGTGTCGAGCAGGGCGGCGTAGGGCGTGTTCGCGGGCTTGTAGACGTCGTAGAGCTTGAGCAGGCTGGCAGTGCGCCTGTCGGTGTCCTTGGCCTGGTAGGCGGGCTGCAGGCCGAACGTCTGGGCGTTTTCGATCGCCGGGATAGAGGCCTTTTTGCCCGTAAACGCCTTCGGTAGCGAGGCGCCGACGGTGACGCCGGACAGCGGGTGGCCCTGGAGGTCGGTCAGCGTGTCGAAGTAGCGGCCCATCCAGCCATCACGGAACGTGCCCTCGGGATCGGCGCCCTGCCAGATGTCCATGGCGCGGAAGTGCGAGAAGCTGGGGCTCGGGTAGCCGACGCCGTGCACCACGGCCAGCTTGCCGAGCTTCATGATGTCGTTGAGCTTGCCCAGCGCAGGGTGGAAGGCAAACTTGTCGTCGATGACGTGCAACCTTTCGTTGGCCAGCGCCAGGTTGGGGCGGTTCTGCCGGTAGGCCGGGTTGGCGTAGGGCACGACCGTGTTGAGGCCGTCGACGCCACCCGCGAGCTGTACGACGACGAGCGTTTTGCCGCGCGCGCTGCCTTCGTTGTTAGCGGCCGCGACGCCACGGGCGAACACCCCCGGCACGGCGGCGCCGAGCGATACGAGAGCGGTATTGTCGTTGAGCAGGGCGCTGGGTGAAAACATGGCGGCCTCTGTTTCTTAGCCGGGTGAGTCCCTAGCTGAGGTGGAATTGCGGCGAACCGAGGATCAGATAGACCAGGCCGCGCAGCTGATCGGGCGAAAGCTGCACGTCCGGCCCGCCGGCGTAATCGAGTAGCACCTGGCGCGTTTCCTGCGACACGTTGTCGTCCAGGGCCAGCGGTAGGAAGTGCTCCAGGACCTGCGACGCCGTGCCGGTATCGAAGCCTGTGGCCGATGTCGCCGGCGCGGCAGCGGGCGCGTTGGGGCGCTGGCGCTGCTGAGGGCCGCCACCGCCGGTGAGCACGTTGACGAAGTTAAGGCGCGCGAACATGGTCGACGCGTTGAGCCATGCGCCGCCGCCCGGCCAGCCGGCGACGTTCGGCGGCTCGAATAGCGTCTGGCCCATGACGCCGACAGCGCCGCCGAGGCGTGGCTGCCCGCCACCACTGTTGCTCAGCTCCGCGGCGCGCTGCTGGCCATTGACGGCCTTGATGGCGCCGACGGCAAACTCGACGGGACTTTTGACGATGGCGCGGTAGGCCTTCGGCGAGTAAAAGACGTCTGACTTGAAGATTGCCTCGACTACGCTGCGGATCGACTTGTTGTTGCCGTTGTACACGTCGACGAAGGGCTTGAGGTCGGCGTCCGAGGGGTTGGGGTAGACGAAGAAGCTGAACAGCCGGCCGACGATGTATCTGGCGGAGGCCGGCTGGTCGACGATGATGTCGACGATTTCGTCCGGGCCGAAGTTGCCGGTCTTGCCGAAGAAGGTCTTCGTGCCGGTGTCGGCGCGCTGGGGCCTGAACACCGGCTCCTTGAGGTCGAACTGGCCGGGGTTGGGTCCACGCTCGCGGGGGATCTGCCAGCCGGTGAAGGCGCGCGCAGCCTCCCGAACGTCCTTTTCGCTGAAGTTGCCCACGCCCAGCGCGAACAGCTCCATGAGCTCACGCGCGTAGTTTTCGTTCGGCGCAGCGCGGGCGCTGTTGTCGACGTTGAGGTAGACCATCATCGCCGGGTCCCGCGAGACGCCCTTGAGGATGGCCGGGAAGCTGTCCAGCGCGTGCTCGCGGTAGAAGTCGTTCTGCGTCTGCATTGCGCCCTGGTCTCGCACGACGCTGATCTGGCTGGTCAGCAGGCCGTGCCAGAACAGGGTCATCTTCTCTTGCAGGGGCCGCTTTGTAAGCGCCATGCGGACGAGCCAGCCGGTCGTCGGCAGGTAGCGCTGCTGGCCGTTGGGCTGCTCGTTGGCGGCTGCCGCGGCCTTCTCCGCCTCGGAGTCGTCGACCGCGTTATACGCCAGCAGGTCTTCGATCGTCGTCTTGAGGCCGAGCTGCTGGTAGCGGTCGTACTCCTCCTTCGTCACGCCGAAGCCAGCGCGGCGGAGAAGGTGGTTGATCTTGACGCTCTCTTTGGTGATAGCCGAGGTGTCGGAGCGCACGGCCTCGATCTCAGGCCCGCCGCCATCGCCGAACAGGTGCAGGCGGTCCCCCATCGCGGCGTAAGCGCCCGCGACGCCGGCCGCCGCAACGCCGCCGGCAAGCACCGCGCGCCGTGTGGCACGATGCCGCATCAGCGCGCTTGCGGCTCCGCGACTCGCTTCAAGGGGTTGTTGTTTGGAGACGGGCTCATTTTCAGACGCCATGTGTACACCTCGGGCCGGCGGTTGGGCAGCGTCGTGCGCGTCTATTACATCGAAAAGGATATGCCCGGGGTTACGGCTTCACAAGAAAAAGTCGGCGAATTGGGCGGACGGTGATGGCGCCTAGACGACGCGTGGAAGCGGCCACTTCATCTCGCAGCTGAGGCATTTCGCCTGAATGAGGGCGCCGTCAGACCAGTACGAGATCGTGAAGGACTCTTTGCAGCGAGGGCATTCCTGGTCGCCGACGCGTACCTCGCGCTTGTGTTCGGGCTGTGAGGTGGGTTGCGGCGAGGTCATCGAGCTGCTCCTGATTCGGTGCGGGGAGGCACACTCAGTATAGCTAGCCCGGTATGAGGACGTCGTGAGTATTTGATTTGAGGGCTGGCGCCGGGGGACGGCGCGCGTCAGTGTACGAAGGTTCCGCATCCTGGCGCGCGGCCCGTCCGGCCGGCACCAGCCCGACGGAGCCTGTTAGGCGGCGCGCGTCGTTTCGAGCGCTTCGCGGTCGATCTTCGCGCCGATGTTGATGAAGGCGTTTGCGAGCATGCGGCGGATACCGCCCTCTTCGTCTTCGTCATAGCCCGCCGCCTCGAGGTGACGTGCAGTCACTTCAGCCATGGCGAGCTCTTCGGTTACCGTGTCGGCCCTGTTCTCTAAATCGTACCAATCAAGCATTGTGATTCCCTCCTTGGGACCTGTGTGGACATATCGGGATCGTCCACAAATAGAGTATACCTATCTTTGTTTCTTCCTGCATTCGAATATGTAAATACTACGTTAAGAGGCCTTCAATAGCCAGCGACGTGAAGCATTGATTAGAGCATCTCTTCACAAATAGTATCGGTCGCCATGACCTTAACGTGCAGGGCAGCGTTAGTCTCTCAGGGAGAGCCCTGAGATCGAAGAGACGCGTGACACCCGTGGTGTTTGCTAGACCTCTACAAGGTCAGCCCATGTGACCGACTCGGGTACAGGTTCACCTTGCTGCTTGAGGCCTTCGATATGGAACACGATGGCTTCTCGGATATGCCGTTCAACGTCGTCGCGCGTCTTACCGGTTGCTATACAGCCGGGCAGGTCCGGCACATAGGCGGCGTAGTTGTTATCTGATTTCTCGAAGACGACGGCGTACTTCATTTGTCTGCCTTCAATCCGGCTTGCTCGAGGATACTCTGCCACGTGCCAGGTGGAAGGTCGTGCGAAGGATGTCCGGAATCGTGACGAGGCCGGACCGTTCGGGGTGGCTCAACTGCCGATGGTCCCCGCGCGTTCGCGCTAATCGCCAACCTTCGAATTCAATCAGTCGAATAGCGTCTCTGACCTTGGGCACCCAGACTTAGCCGACTGCCTCCGCGACGCCTGTGGCCTTCTTGCCCGCCGGCGCCTTCTTCGTGGCCGTGGCCTTAGGCGCGCGCTTCGCTTTGCCGTTGCTGCCGGCGTTGTTCAACGCGGCGACGCCCCGGCGCTCGAGCGCTTCGCGGATGAAGCGGGCAGTGGCGCTGGTCTCATGCCGGGCGACCTCCTCCGGCGTGCCTTCGGCGACGAGGGTGCCGCCACGGTAACCACCGAGCGGTCCGAGGTCGATGATGTGGTCGGCGTTGAGCATGACGTCGATGTGGTGCTCGATGACCACGACTGTGTTGCCCGCAGAGGCTAGGCGCTGCAGCACGGTCAGCAGGTTGCGCACGTCCTCGAAGCTAAGGCCGGTGGTCGGCTCGTCGAGGATGTACAGCGTGCGGCCGGTGGCGCGGCGCGAGAGCTCGGTCGAGAGCTTGATGCGCTGGGCTTCACCGCCGGAAACGGTCGTTGCGGGCTGACCCAGCGTCATGTAGCCGAGGCCGACGTCCTGCAGCGTCTTGAGCTTTGTGCGCGCCTTGGGGAAGGCATCGAAGAACTCGACCGCCTCATCGACGGTCATCGCCAACACTTCGGCGATGTTCTTGCCCTTGTAGAGGATCTCCAGCGCCTCGCGGTTGTAGCGGCTGCCACGGCAGACCTCGCATGGCACCGTCACGTCGGGCAGGAACTGCATCTCGATCTCGATGTAGCCCTCGCCCTGGCAGGCTTCGCAGCGGCCGCCTTTGACGTTGAAGCTGAAGCGGCCGGGCTGATAGCCGCGCAGCCTCGCTTCCGGGACGGAGGCGAAGAGCTCGCGGATGTAGGTGAACAGCCCGGTGTAGGTCGCGGGGTTCGAGCGCGGCGTGCGCCCAATCGGCGACTGGTCGACGTTGATTACCTTGTCGAGGTTCTCGAGGCCGGAAAGCGAGTCGTGCTCGCCGGCACGGTCGCGGGCACGGTAGAGGACCTGCGCTGACTTCTTGTGCAGGATCTCCGTGATGAGTGTCGACTTGCCGGAGCCGGATACGCCGGTCACGCACACCAGCTTGCCGAGAGGGATGTCGACGTCGACGTTCTTTAGGTTGTGCTCGCGTGCACCGCGGATCTTGATGGAATCACCGTTGCCGGGGCGGCGCAGGCTGGGCATGGGAATCTCGCGCGTGTGCGCCAGGTATTGCCCCGTCAGGGAGTTCGGGTCGGCCATGACTTCCTCGGGCGTACCCTGCGAGACGACCCAGCCGCCATTGGCGCCGGCGCCGGGGCCCATATCGATGAGGTAGTCGGCGGCGCGCATCATCGATTCGTCGTGCTCGACGATGAGCACCGTGTTACCGATGTCGCGCAGGTGCGCTAGCGTGCGAATGAGACGCGCGTCGTCCGCCGGGTGCAGGCCGATCGTCGGCTCGTCGCAGACGTAGAGCACGCCCATGAGGCCGGAGCCGATCTGGGTGGCGAGCCGGATGCGCTGGGCCTCGCCGCCCGAAAGCGTCGCGGTGCCGCGGTCCAGCGTCAGGTAATCGAGACCTACTTCGACAAGGAAGTCGAGGCGGGCGCGGATCTCCTTGAGGATCTGGTAGGCGATCATCTGCTCGCGGGCGTTGAGCGGCGTCTCGGGCGATGCCAGCTCAGCGAACCACGCCTGCGCCTCGATGATGCTCATCGCCGTCGTTTCGATGACACTGCGTCCGCCGACCTTTACGGCACGCGACTCGGGCTTGAGGCGGGCGCCTCCGCACGTGGCGCACGGGATTGTCGCCATGTAGCGCTCGAACTCGTTGCGCATGTAGTCGGACTCGGTCTCTTTGTGGCGCCGCTGCAGGTTGGGCACGACGCCCTCGTACTTGGTGTCCCAGTTGTGGTGTCCGTGGTGGCCGCGCACGCTCAGTGACACCGGGTCAGGGTCGCCGTAGAGGATTACCTTCACCTGGGCGTCGGTGAGGTCCTTCACCGGCGTCTTCATGTCGAAGCCGTGCTTGCGCGCGATGCCTTCGAGCAGGCGTCCGTACCAGTTCGAGGTCATGACGGTGCGCGTCCAGGGCACGATCGCGCCTTCAGACAGCGACAGGTTCTTGTTGGGCAGTACCAGCTCAGGGTCGATCTCCAGCTTGACGCCGAGGCCGGTGCAGTCGGGGCAGGCGCCGTGGGGGCTGTTGAAGCTGAAGTTGCGCGGCGCCAGCTCACCGAACGAGAGGCCGCAGTTGGCGCAGGCCAGGTGCTCTGAGTAGAGACGCTCTTCTTCCGGGCCGTCGCGGTCGCCGACCGTGACCTTGATCACGCCCGTGCCGAGCTTCAGTGCCGTCTCGACCGAGTCCGCGAGGCGACTGGTGGAGGTTGCGGTACCTTCGTCCTCGGGGTCGCGCTCGGCGTTGGGGTCTTCAGTAACCAGGCGGTCGACGACGACCTCGATCGTGTGCACCTTGTAGCGGTCCATCGTGATCTTGTCTTCGAGGTCATGCACGACGCCGTCGATGCGCACGCGGACGAAGCCGGCGCGCCGCGCGTCCTCCAGCACGCCGAGGTGCTCGCCCTTACGGTCCGAGATAATCGGCGCGAGGATCATCAGGCGCTTGCCCGGCGGCACCGCGAGGATTGAGTCGACGATCTGCTGCACGGTCTGCTGCTCGATGGGGCGCCCGCAGTTGGGGCAGTGCGGCCGGCCGGCGCGGGCGAAGAGCAGGCGCAGGTAGTCGTAGATCTCCGTGACGGTGCCTACGGTAGAACGCGGGTTGCGCGATGCGCCCTTCTGGTCGATCGAAATCGCCGGAGAGAGGCCTTCAATGTAGTCGACGTCCGGCTTCTCCATCTGGCCGAGGAACTGCCGCGCGTATGCCGACAACGATTCGACATAACGGCGCTGGCCCTCGGCGTAAATGGTGTCGAATGCCAGGGATGACTTGCCGGAGCCCGAGAGGCCTGTAATTACGACCAGCTGATCGCGCGGGATGACGACGTCGATGTTCTTGAGGTTATGTTCGCGTGCGCCGCGCACAATGATTTCGTTCAGAGGCAAAGCGGGACCACCAGGGGGTAGTAGAAGACGGGCTAGGGCTATATTCTACGCTTCGTCGGGTAGGCGAACAAGGGTGCTAAACAAGTGAAAGAGGGGCGCTCGTCATGACTACCGTGCTGCTTGCGATGGGTGACAACACCTTGCGCAACGCCTGTAAGAACGAGCTGCACGCCGCCGGCCACGCCACGCTCGTGCTTGACCGGCCGCTCGCCGCGCTGAGCCTCGCTAGCAAGGTTAGCTGGGAGGTCCTCCTGGTCGACGACACGTCGTTCGGCCGGGACGCGCTGCGAACGGCCGGCGCCTCGGGTCGCGTGGTAGGCATTGGCGCAACGTCGGCCGGTGTGCACGAGACGCTGCCTTTGCCGCTGGAAGCGGGCCGTTTGCTGTCCGCCCTGGCACGCACCGAGGAGCTGCACCGGCCCGGCCTGACGCTGGATGCCGGCCGCAGGCTAGCCCGCGTGGACGGCAGTGAGGTCTCCTTAACGCGTATCGAGTACCGCCTGCTCGATGCGTTGTACAGGCATCGTCCCGATGACGTGACGCTCGACCGCTTGCTGCAGGACGTCTGGGGTAGCACGGAGGGCATGGGCACGGCAGAGCTGGTGCGCACTCATATCCGCAACCTGCGCCACAAGCTGACGCAGCTTGGCCTGCCGGACGCCATTCGGTCGCATCGCGGCCACGGCTACGCGCTCGATGCGTAGAGCATCATCGCGCCGGCGTTGTCAGACAGTTCGAATTGGCGTTGGGACCTAACGTCGACAAGTAGCGCCGCAGCTACCCGCTTGAACGTCACGTCTCGTTGCGCGTGAGCTTGCTTCGCCTCGCCTCGGGAATCGCATGGCTGACTTCGTCGGCGCGTCGCTACAGTTCGGCGATGGGTCGCAACGACAAGACGGGTCGTCCGAAGCACGAGTCACCCTCCCGATTGCCCGATTGCCCGATTGCCCGATTGCCCGATTGCCCGATTGCCCGATTGCCCGATTGCCCGATTGCCCGATTGCCCGATTGCGCAATTGAGATATGTCCAGTCCTTGACGTTTGTCTGCGTCAAAGTAGACTGGCATCCACTTGCCATAGCGGCAACGTATACATGTACAGACATTGGCAATACGCACCGTGACTAAGCGGCGTCATGGGAAGGGAGAGCAAATTGCAGCACAGCGGATTCTGGACGCAGAGTCTGGGGCGACGGTTTAGCCGGCGCCGCGCCATCGTGACTACTGGCGGCGCGGCGTTGGGAGCGGCGTTCCTTGCGGCCTGCGGCGGTGGCAGCAGCAGCTCCGGCGGCGGCACGCAGGAGGAGAAGAACATCTCCAGCCTCGTCACGGCGCAGAAGGATACGACCAAGGAAGCCAAGAAGGGCGGCACGCTCAAGTTCTCGCTGCCGGCCGACATCCCCAACTTCGACGGCCACATCCTCAGCTTTACCGATGCGCAGCAGGTCTTGCTCAACTTCAACCGCCTGACGCGGATCAAGCCGGGCCTTCTCGAGCTTAGCGACGGCACCGTCACAGGCGACGCGCTCGAGTCCTGGGAGTTCTCGCCCGACAAGCTCACCGTGACGATGAAGGTACGACCCAACCTGGGCATGCCGAACATCGCGCCGGTCAACGGCCGCAACCTGGACGCCACGGACGTGGTCTACAGCTGGGAACGCTGGAAGCGCACCGGCACCAACCGCTCCGAGCTGGCGAACGAAGTAAACGCCAACGCACCCGTCCTGTCTCTGACCTCAACCGATGCACGCACGGTGGTGGCCAAGCTCAAGTCGCCGATCGCCTCGATCATGTCGAGCTTTGGCAACCAGGCGAGCGGCTGGCTGTTTATCTACCCCAAGGAGGCCGAGAGCGGCTTCGACATGCGCCGCACGCCGATCGGTGGTGGCGTGTACTACATCTCGGACTACACGCCTTCGTCGCGGTTCGTTTATTCGCGCAACCCGAACTACTTCGACAAGAACACGGCGTTCGCGGACAAGATCGAGATCCCGATCGTCTCCGAGTACGCCGCGGCCTCGGCTCAGCTGCGCGCCGGCAACCTCTACTGGTACACGTTGTCCGCGGACGACATCCTGCCGACCAAGCGCGACGTGCCCGAGCTCAACATGTACCAGACGGACCCGACGGCGCTGGGCGTCACGGCCTTCTTCGGCTTCCAGCCCGGCGATAAGACGCCGTTCCGGGACGTCCGCATGCGCCAGGCGTGGTCGATGTCGCAGGACCGCGACCTGTTTCTTGACACGTTTGGCAACGCCGAAAAGTTCAAGGCCGGCGGCGCGCCTATCGACACTTACTGGCACGCCGCATTGCCCAAGACGGCGTTCAAGGGCTGGCCGCTGGACCCCAAGGCGAAGGACTTCGGTCCTAACTCCCAGTACTTCCAGCACAACGTCGCTGAGGCCAAGAAGCTGATGTCGGCGGCGGGCTACTCCGGCGCACCGATCGAGTCGCATCAGATCGCCGGCGCCGACTACGGGCCGTTGTACCCGAAGTACATCGAGGTCATGGACGGCATGGCCCGCGAGGCCGGCTTCAACTTCGAGAAGAAGCTCGAGGGCTACACGACCAACTGGATGCCCGAGTACCGCGACGGCAAGGGCTACTTCAACGGCATCGCGTTCCGTCTCACGCCATACCCGGCAGACCCGGGCGACGCCATGTACAGCGCCTACAACAAGGGCGGCGGCATCTACTACGGCTTCGACGCTGACGGTAAGGGCACGCCGAAGGGCTCGCCGTTCACGGGCGACCCGACGTGCGAGGACCTGACGGCCAAGATGCGCACGGAGTTCGACGAGAACAAGCGCAAGGGCTACGGCCAGGATCTGCAGCGGTACCTCGGCAAGCAGCAGTACCAGCTCGACGCCCTGGGCTCGGCGACCGGCTTCCAGCTAGCGTGGCCGGCTGTGCGCAACTGGCTGACCTATCACACGCAGGACTGGGGCCAGTACTGGCCGACGTTCTGGGTGGACGAGACGCTGCCGCCGTTCAAAAAGAGCTGACGCCGCGACTGCAGCAAGACAGGAGAGGCGGTCCGAAGTGACCGCCTCCCTTCATGCTCGGCGATGGCTCCCATCTGTCGTTGCGAGCCATCACCGAACTGGCAGGCGCTTATCCGCCAGGCCGCCAGCATCCGAGAGGCGAGGCGCGGCAATCCCGGTGCGCCTCACGTGACGTCAGCCCTGACGAGTGGTCATTCTGAAATTGGGGTACCTGAGGTCCTTCGAGTGCCTCAGGAGAACCCACTCAAGTGCGCTTCTAGAGCTACAGCGACTTGGTGATCTCTACAATTACGACTACGACGTGACTATCGAGTACAACCTCAACCCGCCGTTGGACAACGAGGCGCTGAACGCGCTCTACGCGGTGTCATGGCCCAACCACACTTCGTTCGATTTCGAGCCGGTGTTCTCGCGCGCGGTCGCTTACGTCATGGCGTTTGACGACGGACGGCTCGTGGGCTCGGTGTACATGGCCTGGGATGGGGCGCAGCACGCGTTCCTGCTCGAGCCGACAGTGCATCCGGAGTGGCGCCGTCGCGGTGTGGGCAGGGAGCTGGTGCGCAGGGCGGCGGACGCAGCGCGAGCTGCCGGCTGCGACTGGCTGCACGTCGACTACGAAGCGTCGCTGACGCAGTTCTACGAGGCGTGCGGCTTCCGGTCGACGGCGGCGGGCCTGATCAGGCTACGAGCTTAGGCGCTGGGCGCAGCGGCGGTTGCCGCGGCAGCAGCCGCTGCGGCGCGAGCACCACCAGTGGTGGCGGGCGCGGCCTTTTCGGCCTTCTTGCGGTCTGCGAGCTTTTTGGCTGTCTTCCTGTGCTTTTCCCAGGCGACGCGCTTGCGTTTGTTCATTGTTACCTCGTCTGTTCTTGTGTGACAGCTTAGTCGCCGCGCCGGATCATGGTCAAACGCTTCTGCCATGTGACGCCGAGGCTAGAAAGCCTCGGCTACGCCAAGCACGGCGTCACACGACGCACGTAGCCGAGGCTTTCCAGCCTCGGCGTCGAGATCACTCTCGAGGTCCGTAGCGCATCCAAAGGCCGTGCGCCATGCACTCGGCCAACATCTCACGCTTGTAATCGCCATCGCGCCAGGTCGTGAGCTCGATCGTCGTTGCCTGCATAAGGCCCGCCATCGAGACGACGTAAACGGCGCGCTTGTGCGATGCATCGCCGAGCGCCTTGTAGAACTGACGCCGCGCCTCCGGCGAAAGCTGGTGCAGGACGAAGCTGTAGTACACGACGAGCGCGTGGTCGGCAGGCACCTCGGCCAGCAACGCCGGCAGCAGAGCGACGCCATCGCCCTTGAGAAGACGCTGTTGGTGCTCTCGCATGAGGCCGGCGGCGGCGACCAGCGTTGCCTCGCGCTCGCGGTGCTCCGGCCAGACCAGGGCCCGGAGCCAGAGCAGCGCATCGGCGTCCGTCACGTCGATCGGGTTGAGGTCGACGCCGACGCGCCAGCCTGCGACCGGTGTGCCTGCCTGCAGCGGCGGCGCGGCGTCACCACGCAGCTCGCAGCGCAGTTGCACTGGCGAGGCAGCGTCAGCCCAGCGCACGCTATCCCGTTCGAGTGCCTGAGGGCGGGCGTACTCGTAGCCGAAGCGGTCGAACAGGAGGTTGAGGCCGGCGCTGCAGCCGAAGTCCACCAGCGCCAGCGGCCTGCCGTCTTCGCGCCGCGCCGCCTCGCTGTAGCCGGGCAGCAGGCAGGCGCTGCGGCCGACCTCATTCGTTTGTACCAGGCGCGACGCCACGAGCGGCCGAATGGCCTCGGCGTTGCGCAGGCAGAAGTCACGGAACGCCGGGTAGAGGCCGTCGTCAATCGGCGCCGGGTTAGACGTGACGCTGGGGTAATAGCTCGCGACTTCGTGCTGAGCGCCGGCCAGCAGCAGGTAGTGGGTCGCGGCGCAGATCAGGTTCGGTGGCGGCTGGCCCGGCTGGCCGCCGGTCGATAGCGCCTGCACCTCCGGGTCGTCCGCGATCGCCGTCGTGATGCGCTCGTAGATCGGCGAGTACCCGTGGCAGTCTTCGGCGTAGGCAAGGAATATATCGTGGAGCGATTGAGGCGTAGAACGAATTACCATGACATCCTGATCTTATATCGCTGGAGCGAGGCTTTTCACGCGGCTCTCGCCATCAAACGTTGAGTCGCATATGGCCCGCAGGCTCTATACGTCGGTCGCAAAAGAAGAGGCCGGTCGCAATGACCGGCCTCTGTTTCGACACGCTGTGTGGGTCCCTAGGTTTGCGAGGTACCCGATGAGCCCCAGGCGAGGCCGGGGCGCCGAGTGGGGCTCGGGCGCTCATCCTCGCGGCGGTCGGATGTGTCGCTGCTTGGCGGCTGCGGGGCGGGCGGCGGCGTCATGGGTTCGGGCGCACTGGGCGGCTCGGTGCCGTCCGTGGGCGCGGCCATGAGGGCCAGCAGCTGGTCGCCTTCCAGCGTTTCGACGTCGAGCAGCGTGCGGGCCAGGTGGTCCAGCTTGGCACGGTGCTCCTTGATGATCGTGCGGGCCAGCGTGTGCGCGTGGTCGACGATGCGGCGAACCTCTTCGTCGATTTCCTCCGCGACCTTCTCTGAGTAGTCGCGGTGCTCGCTGATCTCGCGGCCCAGGAACACGAGCTCCTGCGCCTGGCCGAAGGTCCGCGGTCCAAGGCGCTCGCTCATACCGAAGCGGGTGACCATGGCACGGGCCGTCTTGGTGACCTTGCTGATGTCATCGGACGCGCCGGTGGACATCTCGCCGAAGACCTCTTCTTCGGCTGCATGGCCGCCCAGCATCATCGCGAGCATCTTCTCGAGGTAGCTGCGCGTGTTGAGGTGACGGTCCTCGTCCGGCAGCACGGAGGTGTAACCACCAGCCATACCGCGCGAGACGATTGTGATCTTGAACAGCGGGTCGAAGTTCTCCAGCTTGTAGGCGACGAGGGCGTGGCCGGACTCGTGGTAGGCCACCATCTCGTTCTCCCGCGCGCTGCGGACCCGCGACTTGCGTTCGGGTCCAAGCATTACGCGGTCGATTGACTCCTCGAAGTCGAGCATGCCGACGCGCTTCTTGTTGCCGCGGGCCGCCATAATCGCCGCTTCGTTGACCAGGTTGGCCAGGTCGGCGCCGGAGAACCCGGGAGTGCGCTTGGCGAGGACGTCCAGCTGAACGTCCTTGTCCAGCGGCTTGCCCTTCGAGTGCACTTCCAGGATGGCAACGCGGCCACGGACGTCGGGTGCGTCGATGATCACCTGACGGTCGAAACGGCCGGGGCGAAGCAGAGCCGGGTCGAGAATGTCGGGGCGGTTAGTGGCCGCGATGACGATGACGTTGGTGTTGGTGTCGAAGCCGTCCATCTCCACGAGGATCTGGTTCAGCGTCTGCTCGCGCTCGTCGTGGCTACCGCCGAGGCCGGCGCCGCGCTGGCGGCCTACCGCGTCGATTTCGTCGACGAAGACGATGCAGGGCGAGTTGCGCTTGGCCTGGTCGAACAGGTCACGCACTCGAGAGGCGCCGACGCCGACGAACATCTCGACGAACTCGGAACCGGAGATGCTGAAGAACGGCACGCCGGCCTCACCCGCAACGGCACGGGCAAGCAGCGTCTTACCAGTACCAGGAGGGCCCACCAGCAGTACGCCACGCGGGATGCGGGCGCCCAGGGCGACGAACTTCTCCGGGTACTTGAGGAACTCGACAACTTCCTGCAGCTCTGCCTTGGCTTCATCCACGCCTGCGACGTCGACGAAGGTCACGGAAGGCTTGTTGGCAGTGAACATACGCGCACGGCTCTTCCCGAAGCTCATGGCCTGGGAATTGGTGCCCTGCGCCTGTCGCATCATGAACAGGATCAGTCCGATGAAGATCAAGATCGGCAGGAACTGCAGCAGCAGCCCAATCCAATCGCCGAAAGCACTCGGTTCCTTGATTTCGACCGGAATCTTAGAGACGTCGACCTGGTTGTCGGTCAGCGTCTGTACGATGCTGGCTCCCTCTTCCTTGCGCGAGGTGTAAACGGTGTTGTCGTCCTTGGTGACCTTGAGCGTATTGCCCTTGACCTCGATCTTCTTCACCGCGCCGGACTTGGCGTCGGCAATCACGGCGCTCAGGTCGCGGCGGCTGTTGCCACCGGAAGAGGGCCTGAAGAAAGCGACCACGATGGCGATTACGGCCACCAGGATCAGCAGGTAGACGAAGCTATTGCGCATCCAGCGGGAACCCATATGACCTCAGTCTAGAGGAGGGCTACTCCTCTGCGGGCAGTTGCGTCAGTGCACCGATAACGGATACTACTTGACGCTTTCGATTATACACGTGACGCCTCCTGCAACATGAGAATCATTCTCGAAATTGCAGACTTCGTTCACGTTACAAATTAAGTTTCGGACGCCAGCTCGCCAGCCTGAGCCCAGTTCTCCTTGGCAACGTCGCTAAATATGACAAACGTCGCCTCCGGCGTGGTGTTCGTGATGCGGACCATCGCCTCAGTAATCGCCTTGGCGACCTCGCGCTTCTGAGCCACGGTGCGTCCCGGCCACATCTCTACGTGAATGATGGGCATCTCGTCCTCTCCCTCAACTAAACGTTCGCCTTGAGTAGCTGACGGGATCATACATGTGGCCCGATTCACAGTGAGGGACTGAGCGGTCACGACGCGAGGCGCTGTCGGACGGACAGAGCTGGAGCTGCGTCCCTACCTTCCAGGACGACTGTCCGTGCGGTGAAGGCCAACGGCGTCTCATTTCGAGGAAGGCCGGTCAGGCCGAGCTCCCCTCTCCGGCTCGGCTGGAGAGGGGTGGGGGTGAGGTCACCTGCGTGCTACGATTCGCTCACTATGGCCGCAGGTCCCCGTCCTCAGCCAAAGCCATCGACGCGCGAAGAAGAGGCCCTGTGGGCGTCCGGCTATACACGCGTGGCCGGCGTCGACGAAGTGGGCATGGGGCCGCTGGCCGGTCCTGTTTTTACCGCCGCCGTCATCCTTGACCCGGCCAGGACCAGGGGCCGGAAGAAGTACGGCTGGCTCGCCGACGTCAACGACAGCAAAGTGCTGCTGGCGCCCGACCGTGAACGCCTCGCAGAGGTGATCAAGGCGGAGTGCGTTTCCTACGCGATCGCCTGGAGCACGGTGGCCGAAATCGACACGCTGAACATCCGCCAGGCCAACTTCCTTGCGATGCGGCGCGCGATCCGCGGCCTCGGCGTCCCGGCAGACCATGTGCTGATCGACGGCCCCTGGCCGATTAACTACCCCTTGCCGCAGAAGAGCATCGTCGATGGCGACGCCCTCGTCTCGAGCATCGCCGCCGCGTCGATCGTCGCCAAGGTGGCCCGCGATGCGTTCATGTGCAACGTGAGCCGGTTCTTCCCTGAGTGGCGTTTCCACGAGCACAAGGGCTACTCGACGCCGGACCACCTGCAGCGCCTCGCCAGGTACGGCGCGTCCAGCCAGCACCGCCGCAGCTGGCTAGCCGTTCGCCGGCGCGCCGGCCTGCCGATTGAAGGCGAAGAACCAACCGTGACAGACCCGGAGACCAATGACGTCAAAGGCGAGTTAGTGCAGGAAAGCGTTACCATTCCAGTAGTAATGTACCTGCGCGATCAACCCAGCCCGACCCCAACCGGCCGAGCACCTTCTTCAAGGAGACCGGCCCGTGTCACGACGACCTAGTGGACCCAGACGGCGCCGTTTTGGCGACTTCGGCGAACGTGTCGCCTCTTCTCATCTCGAGCAGAAGGGCTACACCGTGCTGGAGCGCAACTGGGGCACGCGCGAGGGCGAAATCGACATAATCGCGTCGAAGGGCGAAGACCTCGTCTTCGTCGAGGTGCGCAGCCGGCAGGGACGCAACTTCGGTACGCCCGAGGAATCGATTACGGGGCGCAAGGCGCAGCACGTGCGCAATGCCGTTGCCGCTTACATGCAGCAGCACCCGGACGCGCCGCCGAACATCCGCATCGACGCGGTCGTCATCGAGTTGGACGCCAAGGGCCGGGTCATGCGCGTCGAGCAAATCGAGAACGCAATCGACGACGAGAACCCATAGGGTTATGGCGCAGGCGGTGCTGGCGGTACAGCCTGATTCAGGCCATCCGGCAGCGTAGAGATGCCCGGTCCTGCCGTATTGAACCGCACGCTCGATGTACCGATGCAAGCGCTGTTCGGCGCCTTCGACGGGTCTTCTATGAAGGCCAGCATCATCGTCAGCTTGCAAGGGTCGATGTCCGCATGGCCGCCGGTCGGGAAGCGGAACTGGTAGCTCTTGCTCATACCGGCCCCGACGAGCGGCAGGAATGTTGGCGGCGTAATCACGTCAAACTCGCCAGTCATCAGCACAGCCGGTACGTCGCTCAGCACTGCGTAGTCGACGAGCTTTGGCAGCTTGTCGACGTTCCAGGCGCCGGCGCAAATCGCCAGGATGTCGGACGGCAAGCCCGCCGCCATGGCTCGCTCGATCTGCGTTTCGAGCAGCATGTCGTTACGCGTAAAGTCGGCGTCCTCGGCGCAGATCGTGGAATACAGCAGGCCTAGCGACTCCGTGCCGGCTGCGCCGCTTCCGCCTGCCTTCGAGGCCAGCCACGACGTATCGCCGTGAGAAATAGCGGCGATCTTGCGCGGCATGTCGGCCAGGTCGCCGAACTCTTCTGACAGCAGGCGCACAACGTCGTCGCCCGTGAACATGCGCGCACCCACCTTGCGTGGTGCCGTGTTCAACTGCGCCACGATTGCGTCGAACTCGGCTTCGAGCCTCGGATAGGCGCTGGTACACGCAGTGTCTTTGCGGCACAACTCAAAGAGCAGCTGGAAGGCGCGCTCGGCACTACCCGGCACTGCCGCATTTACGTTGGCGTCCATCGGCATGACGGAGTTCAGCACCACGCTACGGATGCCCTGCGGGTGGTCGCGCAGCAGATGCTGGGCCAGCTGCGTGCCGTAGGAGACGCCGTACACGTTGTAGCGGTCGTATTTCAGCGCCTGGACGACCATCGGTATGTCCGCAGCGTTCTCGACGCTGTTATAGGCCGAGAGGTCGACGCCCAGGCCTTTGTGCCGCTCGCGGCAGGCGGCGTAAGCGGTGACAACCCCGCCGCGACGCTGCTCGACGTTCTGGTCGGTCTCGATCGCTTTGCTCAGGACGCCGAAGACCTCAGGGCAGGTCAGGGCGGGCTTCGAGTGGTAGTTGCCTCGCTGCTCGATGAGGACGATGTCACGTCCAGCATCTCGAAGCGGCGCCCCCATGGGTCCGGCTACGAACGGCAACGTCAGGCTCATCGACGAGACGCCCGGTCCGCCGTCGAGGATGACGATCGGGTCGGCGACCGTACGCTCGCCGCCGGCCTGCACCACCGCCACGGCCAGCTGAATCGTCTTGCCCTCGGGCCTGGCGTGGCGCTCCGGCACGGTGACGTAGCCGCAGCGCACTTCGACGCCGTCGCGGACGCCGGCCGGCAGCGCGACCGGGCAGGTTGTGCCAGCAAACGTAGGCTTGAAGGTGACCTCCGGGTCCTCTGCCCGGGCATTAGAACCGCTGCTTAACAGCGCGACGCTTGCGAAGACGGTGAGAGTGGCAAGGCTGAAGGCGAACCGCAGCATTAGAAGCCGCCGCCGTTGACGGTCAGGCGCTGGTTGGTCACGTAGCGCCCGGCGTCCGAGCACAGGTAGACGACCGCTTCGGCGATGTCTTCCGGCTTGCAGACGAAGCCGAAGGGTGCGTTCTTTTGCGCGTCCTGGATGCTCTCCATGCCTCGCAGGCGTTGCACCAGCAGCTCGCCGAGCTCTGTATCGACCAGGCCCGGCGCGACGATGTTGACGCGGATACCGAACTGCCGCTCTTCCTTGGCCAGCGTGTGCGCCAATGCCTCCATCCCTGCCTTGGCGATGTTGTACGGGCCCATCCTCGCGGCCAGGCTCTGCGCCGCCTGCGAAGAAATCATGATGATGTCGCCGCGACCGAGACCGCGCATCTGGGGCAGGAGCGCCTGGCTGAGGTGGAAGCCGCCCATGACGTGGTGCGCGATCAACGACTCCATCTGCTCGGTCGTCGTGTCGACGATCAACGGCACGCCGATCGTCGATGCACCGATGCCACCGTTGTTGACCAGGATGTCCACGTGCCCGAAGTCACGCACTGCACCTTCGGCAAGGCGCAGGCAGTCGTCCTTGAGGGTGATGTCGCCCTGGTAGACCTCGGCGCGGCGTCCGAGGGCACGCACTTCGGCCGCTGTGGCCTCGGCGCCCTCGAGACTGCCTTTGTAGTTGACAGCGATGTCGGCGCCTTCACGTGCCAGTGCCACCGCGATTGCGCGGCCGATGCCGCGGCTGCTGCCGGTGGCCAGGGCGACTCGGTTCTCTATCCCGCTCATGGGGCCTCCTCCAGATACGGCGATATACTAGCCTGCAAATGCCGGTTTACGAGTTCGCCTGCAACGCTTGCGGCGCCGCGGTTTCTGTTTTCGTCCGTTCGATGAGCTCTCCGGTCAACGGCGCCTGCGAAAAGTGCGGGTCGAAAGACCTGCGGCGTCTCGTCTCGAAGTTCGCTTATAAGCGCAGCAGCTTTAGCGGCGACCTCGATGCGCTGGACAAGCTGGGCGATGTCGACGACCCGCGGGCGATGGCGACCTGGGCGCGCCAGATGCAGGACCAGCTCGGCGAAGACCTCGGGTCGGAGTTCAACGACATGGTCGGACAGATGGAACGCGGTAAGAACATCGAGGCCGGCGGCGGTGACGATGGGGGAGGCTTCGATGACTTCTAAGGGAGCTTCTTTGTGGTAGACGCACCGCGCATCCTGCAGCAGGTCGAAGCACTGAGCGAGTCCGCGATGCAGGTGCTCTCGGCCAAGAACGCCGCGCGCGAGGCCGCCCTCGGGCGCTGCCGCGACGCGATCCGCAACTCCGCCAACGCCATCCGCGCCGTACACCGTGGCGACTTCAAGACGGCCGAGGAGCTATCGGGTAGAGCGGGCCAGCTGCTGTCCGAGGCGAAGGCGGCGCTGGCGGGCCACGGTGACATCCTTTACGCCGGCTTCGTGCACGACAGCACGAAGGAGTTCGCGGAAGCGCGCATCACGCTGTCGATCATCGCCGGGCGCCCGATCCCGACGCCGCAGGAGCTTGACGTCGAGGTGCCGGCCTACCTCAACGGCCTCGGCGAAGCGGTGGGCGAGCTGAGGCGCTACCTGCTCGACACACTGCGCCTGGGAGACGTGGAGCGCTGCGAAGAAGTCCTAACGGTTATGGACGACATCTACAGCGCCCTCGTGACCTTCGACTACCCCGACGCGATGACCGGAGGCCTGCGCCGCACGACTGACAACACGCGCGGCATCCTCGAGCGCACGCGCGGCGACCTCTCTCTCGCTGTCCGTCAGCGCGACCTCGAGAAGTCCCTGGCGCGTTTCGAGGAACGCCTGAAGTAGCGGTTCGGCAGCCGCGTTTTGCCACCCAGCCAACGGGCCGCCTACGTGCCTGGAAACTCCTACTAGAACACTTGGGTTTCTTGCCCCAAACGCAGGGGCAAAGGATTGTCTAAACGCCCAACCGTTAATAGTTGATCGTTCACCGAATATTCAAGTAGATTCCCTCTAGCGTCCGCGGAGTCTTTCCGTGTTACGGGCGTATTAAATGTTGTCCTCCGGGGTTAGCCCCCGGGCCCTACGAAGTCGACACGCCGCTTTTCGAAAATGGAGGTCTCGGAATGGAACTAACCTGGCTGGTGCCCGTAGCGGGCATCGCGGCCGTTCTCTACGCGCTCTGGTTAGCGCGTGACGTACTCAGCCGTGATACAGGTACGGCCGAGATGCAAGAAATTGGCGGCATGATCTTCGAAGGCGCAATGGCCTTCCTCAGTCGCCAGTACAAGACGATTGCGATTTTCGCAGTCCTGACCTCCGTGCTGATCGGCGGCATCGTGGCCCTGGTCTCTGAGGGTGTCAAGGAGATTGTGCTCCGCGAGGGGCACGTCAACTACGGCGCCGAGGTTATCAGTCCCACCACTGAGGGGCTCATGACCGGCATCGCCTTCCTGGTCGGGGCAATCTGCTCCGGTCTTGCTGGCTACATCGGCATGTATATCTCGGTGCGCAGCAACGTTCGTACCGCGGCCGCGGCGCAGAAGAGCCTGAAGGACGCGATTACGGTTGCGCTTCGCGGCGGCGCCGTTTCCGGCTTCCTGGTCGTCGCGCTGAGCCTCATCGGCGTCTCCTCCATCTTCGGTATCTACAGCAACATCCTCGGCAACCCGCCGAGCATCGCTCCGTTCCTCATCGTCGGCTTCGGCTTCGGCGCCAGCTTCGTTGCGCTGTTCGCTCAGCTTGGCGGTGGTATCTACACCAAGGCTGCCGACGTAGGCGCTGACCTCGTCGGTAAGGTCGAGGTTGGCATCCCGGAAGACGACCCGCGCAACGCGGCCGTCGTCGCCGACCTCGTGGGCGACAACGTCGGCGACTGTGCCGGCCGTGGCGCCGACCTGTTCGAGTCCATGTCGGCCGAGAACATCGGCGCGATGATTCTCGGTGTCGCTATCTACACGGTTACGGGCCGCATCGAGTGGATTATGTTCCCGCTTGTGCTGCGCTCGTTCGGTGTGTTCGCCACGATGATCGGTGTGACCTCGGTGCCGATGTTCGTCAAGAACGACGGCAAGCAAGACCCGATGGCGCCGCTGAACTACGGCTACTACGTCGTCAGCTTCCTGTCGGTCGTGGGACTGGGCATTACCACGAAGGTCCTGCTGGACGATGCATGGCTATCGTTCTTCGGCTGCGGCATCGTTGGCATCCTGACCGGTATCGCCTTTGTCTACATTACCCAGTACTACACGGCAGGCTCCTGGCGCCCCGTCCAGGAAATCGCCGAAGCTTCGCGTACCGGCCCGGCGACAAACGTCATCATCGGTACCGCGGTTGGTTTCGAGACCACGGCACTCACCGCTGTCGCCATCGGCACGGCGCTCATTAGCTCCTTCATCCTGGGCTCGCACGCAGACGTCGTTGGCCTGAACAACGCTGAGATGTCTCCGTTCACGCTCGGCATCTTCGGCACCGCCGTCGCCACGATGGGCATGCTGATGTCCGCGGCCTACGTACTGGCCATGGACACCTTCGGCCCGATCACCGACAACGCTGGTGGCATCACCGAGTTCTCCGGCGCCCCTTCCGAGGCGCGTGACATCACCGACGCGCTGGACGCTGTCGGTAACACCACCAAGGCTCTGACCAAGGGTTACGCCGTGGCTTCGGCCGGTCTGGCGGCCTTCCTCCTGTTCAGCGCCTACCTCGACAAGGTCAAGGAGCGCCTGGGCCAGCCGCTGGATGCGGAAATCCCAATCAACCTCTCCAACGTCGACGTGTTCGTCGGTGGCCTGATCGGCGCAATGCTGGTCTTCCTCTTCAGCTCGCTTGCGATTCGCTCCGTCGGTCGTGTGGCCGGCGAGATCATCGAAGAGGTCCGCCGACAGTTCCGCGAAGACCCGGGCATCATGGCCCGGACCTCACGTCCTGACTACGCCCGCGCAGTGGACATCACGGCCCGTGCTTCGCTCAAGGCGATGATTCTGCCCGGCCTCCTCGCTATCGGCCTGCCGATCGTCGTCGGCCTGGTCTTCCGTCTCGGTGTCTCCGAGTTGGAGACCGGCACCAGCGATGTTGTCGGCTACCGTCCGGAAGATGCCGGCTGGCTCGCCGTTTCAGGCCTGCTGATCATCGGTACCATCGTCGGCATCATGATGGCCACCGTGCTGAACAACAGCGGTGGCGCCTGGGACAACGCCAAGAAGTTCATTGAAGCGGGTGGCATGAAGGACGAGCACGGCAACGTGGTCGGCAAGGGTTCTGACACCCACGCTGCCGCCGTTGTCGGTGACACGGTCGGTGACCCGTTCAAGGACACCGCCGGCCCGTCGCTGCACGTGCTCGTGAAGCTGCTGGCGACGATTACGCTGGTGCTCGCGCCGCTGTTCGTCGCGTAGCAATCCCTGACGGTTCGTAAGCTCAAGAGGGCGGTCGCAAGACCGCCCTCCTTGTTTGCGTAAACCAGGCCGCCGGTTTGCTCACTAAGGGACATCCCGACCTTTGGCCGCGTCCTTCTCTGCCGATATTAGGTATGAGAGTCCTGCTGCCCGGCGCAGCAAGGTGACGAAGGTGGAAGATTGAACGAAGTCAGCGGTCAGAACGCCCTTATGGACTCGGGCGCCATCGAGCGTCCTACGAGCAAGCGCCAGCCTAGCTATATGTTTAGCGACGTGCTGATCCCGATGAGCACCGCCCTCGACCTGGCGGAGGGCCGGGAGGCCGGGCATGCCCAGCGTGTAGCGCATATTTCGCTGGCAATAGCGAGGGCACGCGACCTGGAGGCCGCCGAGAAGCTGGCCTGTGTCTACGGGGCGCTCATGCACGACGTCGGCGTCATCGTCTCCGGCGCCGGGTTGTCTGAGTACACGCGTGGCGATGAGCGTCTCGTGTTTGCACCCATGCCGTTGCTGACGCCGGAAGAGGCCGCGACGGGTACCGACTCGCCCGAAGAGGTGGCGTCGCGCATTGTCGACCACGTGGTGCACGGCTCGCGCGTCGTGCAGGAGCTTGGCCTGCCCGCCGCCGCTGTACAGGGCGTCGCCACGCACCACGAACGCTGGGACGGCGCCGGCTACCCGCACAACCTGCGGGGCGAAGAGATCCCGCTGGTCGGCCGCATTATCGGCCTCGCGGACCAGGTGGACGCCCTGGCTTCGGAGACGACGCCGCTGCTGGCGCGCCGCAACTTCGCAACCTGGCTGTCACGCCTCTCAGGCCGCGATGCCGACTCTGATCTCATCGACTCGTTGCGCGACCTCGGCCGCAGCGATGACTTCTGGCTCGGTCTGTATAACGAAGACCTTTCCAGCGACCTCTCACGCATGTGCCGCAACCTCAAGGAGCCGCGCAACGTCAAAATGGACGGCTTCGTCGAGGCGTTTGCGGACCTCATGGACTCGCGCCTGCCGTACACGGCGGGCGTCTCACGCAAGGTCGCTCGTCATGTCGAGCGCCTCGCCCGCGCCGTGGGGCTGGATGAGAACCACCAGCGCCTGCTACGCGCCGCAGCGTTCCTGCACGACGTCGGCCAGCTTGGTGTTGCCGAGCGCATCATGGCCAAGCCGGGCATCCTCAGCGTCGAAGAGCTGGAGGTCCTGCGCCTGCACCCCGTGCATTCGCATGACGTCATCGCCGGCATAACAGGCCTCGAAGAAGTCGCCGAGTGGGTAATCGCGCACCACGAGCGTGTCGACGGTCGCGGTTACCCGGACGGCAAGGTCGGCGACGAGATCCCGCTGGAAGCGCGCATCCTGGCGATCGTCGATAGCTGGGTCGCGATCACGTCTGACCGCCCGCACCGCGCCCGTGTCAGCCAGGACGAGGCACGCCGCCGCCTGCAGAGCGCTGCCGGCACGCAGCTTGACCCTCACCTCGTCGATGTCTTCCTGCGCGACGTGATTACGAACGAACCGGTTTCTAAGTCGGCCTAGCGCGGCTCAGACCCGACCAAGAAAACGGCCCGTCTCATCCAGAGCACGGGCCGTTCTTTTTGTAGGCAGCTTCTAGACCTGCTCGAAGCGCGCGACCTCGAGGACGAAGACGGTCGCGCCGCCGACCTGCACCTCGATCGGTGCGGCCCCGATCGAGACCTCCCCGAACACCGGCAGGCCCTGCGTGGGCACGAGCTCCCTGCGGGTCTGGCACTCGCGGCGCGTTAGCTCCAGGACGATGTCGACGTTGTCGTCCTCGACGCCGCTGAGGATGGTAACGCTGCCACGGCGCAGGAAACCGCCGCGGCTGGCGATCTTGGTCGCCGGGAGGCCACGGCTGACCAGCGAGTCGATCAGTCGATCGCCATCGTGGCTGGAAGCGATGATCATCAGGAGTTTCAGGCTGGTTGCTCCGAGTCTTCTTCGACCTGCGTCAGGAGGCTTGTCAGCCCGAACCCGAGCGCGAGGCCGACGAGGAAGCCGAAAATGAAGCGCACCCTTGTTCCTCCGCCTGCCCGCCCCAGAGCGCCCGCAGCGTAAGCGGAGCACGATTGTGTGTCAACGGCCCTTCCAGTCGTGTCCTTCCTCGGGAGGATGCAATCGGGCAATCGGGGAATGGCTGCGTAGCTTGCGGCGAGCACGCCCCTTCTGTCGTTGCGACCCATCGCCGATCTGTACCGCGTGGCGACGGAGTCCACCGAACGGGCCACGAGGCGAGGCGAAGCAATCTCACACGCTCCCGCCACGCCCCGATCAACCGAGAAGCGGCAGCCGCGGAGACGCGTACAACGCAGGCGCTGCCGCTTCGGGGCAGGACGGATCGATGATGGAGCGGCGCAGCGTCCCGCGCGGCCGTGAACGCCGCCGCTACGTGCGCTGGTTACGCGTTTGACGCCTGGTAGCTGGCTATGGCGCGGCGCAGGGCGTCGATGACCAGCGCTGCGCTGTGCAGCTTGCTCGACGGCAGGCCGCCGATTTCTTCTGAGACGTCCTCGTGGGTCAGGGCCAGTGCGTCTTCAATCGTCAGGCCGGTGACCATCTCTGTAATCAGGCTGCTGGTGGCCAGCGACGCCGTGCAGCCTTCCGTCTGAAAACGGGCGGCGGCAATCTTGCCGTCTTCGATGCGCAGCATCAGCGCGAGGGTGTCGCCACACACGGGGTTCATCTGGTAGCCGCGCGCGTTGGCGTCTTCCAGCGGGCCCATGTTGCGCGGGTTCCTGGCGTGGTCGAGGACGATTTCGCTGTAAGACTCGTTCACGAAACCATGATAACCAGAAGCGGGCGGCTGTTTGCTAGCCGCCCGCTCCGTTTGCTTTGGAAAACGCTAGGCGTGGACGCCGTTGCTCTCGGGCGCCGGCGTTGCGGCCGGTGCGGCGCTACGGTTGCGTGAGCTGGCAGGGCCGCTGTCGGGCTTCTCGGTCGACATGCGGATCGCGCCGTCGAAGATCGCCCCGTCGAGGACGGTCAGGGCCTTGGTTTCGAGCTCGGCCTGGACCTTGCTCTTGGGCAGGAGCTCGACGCGCTCGAGGGCCTTGACCTCGCCCCGGAAGGCGCCGGCAATGACGACGAAGGCGGCTCGCAGCTTGCCGTCAACCTGTGCACCCTCGCTGATGTGAATCGTGCCCTTGGCCTCGACTTCGCCCGTGACCTGGCCGTCGATGCGCACGCTGTCCTGTACGACCAGCGCACCCTTCCACTTCGAGCCGGCGCCCATGACGTCGGCGCAGCGCTCGGGCGGCGTTGCCATGGTGCGCGGGTCGCGCTCGAAAACGCGGGCGCGCGCGGCGTCGTCCATCATGCTGGACGGCATCTCCGGCGCCTGCTCGACATCGCTGCTGCCGAAGCTGGGCCGGAAGGGCGGCGTGACCACCTCGGCCTCACCGGGGGCACGGTTGAGGTTGTTGCCGGCGTTGTTGCTGTTGTTGCGCATAAAGCTCATTGGATGGGTCCTCCTGTTCGAGAGAGGCGATGGGCGCCTCCGGTTCGAGTTAGAGCGACCGCGTGCGATTCTCGGAATGTCCGCCGCAGACGCAGATTCGACATATAGCTAAGCATATATGACATAACAAATGCATCAAATGGGTTTGAAAGCGGCAAGTCGAATCTTACCTCTGCTGGATCATAACCCGAATTCGGCCCAGGCCGGACGCGTCCGTGAGCTCGATAACGGCGCGTCTTAGCGCGTAGTAGGCCTCGATCTCGCTGCCGGAAGGACCGGCTGCCAACGCATCGCCGATACCCAGCGACGCGAGGTAGTCGGCCTGTGTGACCAGCCCCAGCGTCTTCAGTCCGGCCGACTCGCCGGCGCGCTGGACGCTGGTGAAATCGACGCTGGCCGTGATGTCCTGGCGGCCGATATGTGAGTAGGGGTCGTCGCCGGACGTGTGGCGGTAGAAGGTGAGCAGTGTGCCGCGTTTGCGCCACGGGGCGTAAAGCTGCTCCGCCTCGTAGCCGTAATCGAGCGTCAGCAGGTAACCGCGACGCAGCGCTCCAGCAGCGCGATGGGTCCAGGCCGGCGCCGCCAGGTTGACCTCGGCCTCGCAGCCGTCGGCAACCGTGACACCCAGCTCGGTGAAGTACTGCTCGATGACCCGTAGCGGCGTCGCTTCGACATCAACGAGGCGTCCGTCCTCAAGGCCGGTGCGCAGCTCGTACAACGTGCCGTCTCGCCGCCTGACGCGATGAAACGGCAGGGCGTCCAGCAGCTCGTTGCTGAGGATGACGCCTTCTACACTCGGCGAGCGCGGCAGCTCGTTCGCGACCTCGACCTTGCCTTCAGGCAGGCCGGCGCGTTCGAGCCGCTGCCAGGCGTCGCCGCGCGCCAGCGTCACGTCCTGTACGACATAACGAATGGCATCGTACAGATCGGGCGACTCTATGCGCAGGGCTCGGAGCACGTCCGACGCCAGCCTGCCGCCGGCCGCGCCCGCCTCTAATGCCGTGAATGCCGCCGGACGGTCCATTGCCTGCCAGAACGCGACGATCTGACGCGCGAGCGCAGCGCCGAACACCGGGTGCACGTTCGGGGACGACTGGTAGTCGCGCGTGGGGTCCTGGGTGAAGTAGTAGCCGCGCGTCGGGTGATACAGCGCGAGCTCGACGAACTCGGCGAACGTGATCGGTCCGGCGATGCGGATTCGTTCGGCGATAATGTCGCGCAGGGCGGCGTCTTCAGTGGCATCGAGGTCGCTGAGGTTCACGTCACGAGAGTAACAAGCTAACCTCGCAAGGTCATGCCTAACGAACCGATTGCCGAACGACCCTACATGCCAGGCTACGGCGTGCCCGCGGACACAAAGGGGCTCGTGCCCTGGTCCTGGGCTCGCGACCGGCTCGACGCCAGCCGTGATTACTGGCTCGCCACCGTGCGCCCCGACGCCCGCCCGCACCTTGTTCCCGTATGGGGCGTCTGGCTGGGAGGCGAGTTCTTCTTCAGCTCAGGCACGGAGGCGCGCAAGGCCAAGAACCTGCGGGCCAATCCGCACTGCACGCTCAGCACCGAGCACGCATCGCAGCCGGTCATGGTCGAAGGCATCGCCCGGCACGTGACGGATCGCGAGGAGCTTCAGAGCGTCTGCGCACCGTACGAAGCGAAGTATGCGATGGCGATGCATGTCATCGACGACGGGATCTCAGACACCGACGGCAACGGTGGTCCCGTCTTCGCCATACGGCCGGTCACCGTCTTCGGCATGCCGGACATGCAGTCGGCGACCCGCTGGCGCTTTAGTCCCTAGTCAGCCACAACAAAAAACGCCCCGTCTGGGGCGTTTGTCTGGTTTGAGACGCTGCCTAGCAGCCGACGACGTTGACGAGGACGCGACGCATACGCGGGTGGTCCAGCTCGATGAGAAACACGCGCTGGTACATGCCAAGCGTGGCCTCGCCGTCCATCACCGGGATCGTTTCGCTGGTCGACAGGAAGAGGTGCTGGCAGTGCGAGTGGCCATTGGCGCACTCGTCGTCGTTCATATTGACGGTACGGCGGCCGAAGTCGTTGTGCTCGTAGTAGGCGTTCGAGGGCGCCAGGGAGCGCAGGGTGCGGGCCATGTCGCGCAAGAGCAGCGGCTCGTTCTCGTTGATGCGGATGGCCGCGGTGGTGTGATTCGAGAACACCGTGACCTGACCGAAGCTTATGCCGGACTCGCGGACGATGTCCTTCACTTCTTCCGTGATGTCGTGGAAGCCGGGCGCGCCGGTGGTTTCAATTTCAAGCGCTTCGCAGACAACGGTAGTCGTGGCTTCCTGGCGTATGAGCGATCGGCGGTAAGCCCGGGCGGTGGTGGGTTCGAGCATGTGTGGCCTGCCTCTCCATCGAGTAGTGTATCAGCTTCCCCTGTTACGCAACGCACTATGTGGTGCACGCATGTCGAGTGACCTGCTGGCCTCTAACCATCTGTGCTGCCTATAATGACGTTCGTGCCTAAGAGACCCCGTCAAGCTCACATTCCTGCCCAGCAGCGCTCGAGTCGCAAGCCGAAGCGGCCGTTTACGACCGCGAATGAGCGCGCAGAAGAAGCCGCCGAGGAGCTCTTCGAGCCCAACTTCGCGGACGAGCCCCTGGTCCGCGGCGGCGTTGCTACAGGCTTCGCCACCGGCCCGGTCGACACTCGGCCCCAGCCGCGCGCCGGCCGCCGCTTGCAGATGCTGCGCGGCAACCCCGAGCACACGCCCCTTCGTGTCGCTCCGGGGCAGCTACCGACGTATGAGCGCAGCTACCTGATGGAGGAGTTGCGGCGCATCAGCCTGATCTCGGGCGCTTTACTGGCGGTAGTCCTCGTCCTCACCGTCCTGCTGCGATAGCGCGCGTCCGGTCCTGACTGCATGCCGGCCGGCGGGTACGACTTCATAACCTTCGACTGCTACGGCACCCTCATCGACTGGGAGACAGGCATCTCCAACGCCTTCATCGCTACAGCCGCGCGTGACGGGGTCACGCTGGTCCGCGACGCCATAATCGAGGCGTATCTGCAGGTCGAGCCCGAGGTTGAATCCGGCCCGTTTGCCAGCTACAGCGAGGTCCTGCGAGGGACCGCGCGCGAAGTGGCGCAGCGCCTGGGCTGGGACCTTGACCCGATGCGGGCGCACTTCCTCGCCGATAGCCTGCCGTCCTGGCAGCCGTTCGCCGACACACTGCCGGCGCTGCGACGGCTGGCCTCGCGCTACCGCCTCGGCATCCTCAGCAACGTCGACGACGACCTCATAGCCGGCACGCTGCGGCACTTCAACGGCCTGCACTTCGACCTCGTCGTTACGGCTCAGCAGGTCAACTCCTACAAGCCGGCCTACGCCCACTTCGAGGTCGCCAGGCGGCGACTCGGTGTTGCGCGCTGGCTGCACGCGGCGCAGAGCTACTTCTATGACGTAGTGCCGGCGACGGCGCTCAAGGTGCCCGTCGTCTGGGTGAACCGCAAGGACGAATCGCTGAACGCGGACGGCCCGCAGCCCACGGCGCAGGTGCGCGACCTCGCCGGACTGGCGGATTACCTGGGCGTCTAGTTACTGACGATGCGCTGGTAGGCCCAGAAGGCCCCGAACCCGGCGGCGATGATGCCCCACAGGTCGTTTTGCACGAAGACGGCGTTGTAAGCGACCAAGTTATGCACGAGGTAGGCGAAGATCACGCCCCCGGCTGCGATGTACTGCAGGCTCGGCGCGCGCTTGTGGTTGGTGGCCGCGCTCACAGCCGCGGCGACCGCGTAGCCGATGCCCATCGCGATGAAGATCAGGAAGAAGCCGACAAAGCCGCGGCTGCCGATGGAGCCCCAGATGACGCCGATGACGCCGCCGGCCGCCAACGCAGCGCCGATGCCCCTGGCCAGGAATACCGGCGAGACCTCGAGCATCGGGATGGTGCGCAGGTTGGCGCAGTCTGGGCAGCGTGAGCCCACCGGCGATTGCACCAGGCAGCGAGGGCAGATAAGCGTGCCGCAGCGCCCGCACCGCAGGCCGGTCTCAACCTGGGGATGGCGCGCGCAGTAGGTAACGCCGGAGTCGGTTGTGTCTGCCACGTCAGCCAATGCGAACGCTCGCAGGGCGGCTACGCAGGCGACGCATGATTCTGCCTGCTGTTCGCGCAGTCTGGCCGGGACGCGAGGCCCTTACGTCAGTTCCCGGGTCGGTACCCACGGTAGCTCTTTTTCCAGGAAGTCTTTCGCGACGCGCGAGGGTAGGGGGATGTCGCCCGGCTCGCGCTCGCCGGGGTTGTCGAGGGCGTGGTAGTCGCTGCCGCCGAGGGGCATCAGGCCGTACTGCTTCGCGACGCCGGCCAGCATTTCTTGCATCGCCTCGTCGTAGTCGCGGTAGTAGACCTCCATTCCCACCAGGCCCGCCGCCTTGAGGTCCGGCAGGACGGAGTGCAAGTCCTTGATATAGCTCGGGTGGGCCAGCACGGGCTTGCCACCGTATTTGATCAGCGTCTCAACTGCCTCGCGCGGCGTCAGCTTCTCGCGCTCCGCGTAGGCGGGACCGTTGCGGCCGATGTAGAGGTCGAAAGCCTCGGGGATGCTGGTCACGTGCCCTGCCTCGACCAGCGCGCGGGCGACATGCGGGCGGCCGACAGAGGCCTCGCCGGCGATTTCCAGCACGCGCTCCCAGCTAATCGGCTTACCGATAGCTTCGAGCTTGGCGACCATGTCCTTGCCGCGCTGAAAACGCCCGGCGCGGAACTTCGTTAGCTGCTCCTGCAGCTCGGGATTGCGCAGCTGCTCGACCGTGAGGTAGCCGAGGACGTGGACCTCGTCACCTTCGATGTCGGTGCTGAGCTCGCAGCCGGGCACCAGGGTGAAGTCGGGGTACTTCTCGGCCGTGCGCAGCGCTTCGTTGAAGCCCTCGGTCGAGTCGTGGTCGGTCAGCGAGAAAATCTTGACGCCGTTGGCCGCCGCGAGGTCGACCATTTGCGCCGGTGTCAGGCGCCCGTCAGAGGCGGTGCTGTGGTTGTGAAAGTCAGCCTTTGCTGGCAAGCGTTGTCTCCCGGTCCAGGCGTTCAATCGTGCAGGCCCGGCCCGTCTGCGGGTCGAGCTCCACGACGACGCTGTTGAGCACGACTACATCGGCTTTGTCGTCGATCGTCAGGCGCGTCGGCAGCTGCGTCAGGAAGAGACGGTGAGAGTCTTCCTTGACGAAGCCAATGACGCCGTCGCGGGCGCCACACATGCCCGCGTCCGTCACGTAAGCGGTGCCGTCGTGCAGTATGCGTGCATCGGCGGTAGGGACGTGCGTGTGCGTGCCGAACACGGCGCCGACGCGGCCATCGAGATACCAGCCGAGCGCTATCTTCTCGCTCGTGGCCTCTGCATGCATGTCGACGATAATCGGCGGCTCCGGCATCTCGTCCAGCAGCCGGTCGGCCGTGCGAAACGGGTCGTCGATTGACGCCATGAAGGTGCGGCCTTGCAGGTTGAGCACGGTCAGGCCCTTGCAGCGACGGATACCGACGCCGGGTGTGCCGGGAGGGTAGTTCGCGGGCCGGAGGATGGGCATGTCGCCGTCGAGCTCTTCGTAGATTTCGCGCTGGTCCCAGATGTGGTTGCCGGACGAGATGATGTCGACGCCGGAGTTGAACATCTCCTTGGCGGTGCGCATGGTCAGGCCGCGACCAGCCGCGGCGTTCTCGCCGTTGGCGACCACCACGTCGATGCGGTACTCACGCTTGAGGCCGGGCAGCAGCGCCTGCAACGCCCGGCGTCCCGGTGCACCCACCACGTCTCCGATGAACATTACTCGCATACCCCTCAAGCTTACATGGCAGGGCGATACGGCGCTAAGCAGGGCTTTTTACCGCGCCACGCCAAATCTAAGGGCGAACCCTGATTGCCGCGGATCCCTGCGGCACCGAATCATCGTCTTGATGGTCGTTACCTCGCGCGTCCAGTACCACGTCGACCGGCTGCTTGCCGATGCCGACACCGCCGCTCGGGAGGCGGACTTCCCCGCGGCGCGGTTGCTGATCAATGCCGTGCTCGCGCTCGACCCGGGCAATGAGGAAGCGCTGCGTTTCCTCGAACCCACTACGGGGCGCATCGTGCGGCGCCGCTACACACGGCACAGCGGCGGCAAGCTAGGCGAGCCGCTGCCGGTACCGGACGCGATCCGCGAGCACTGCGAGACGATGCTCCGCCGCGAGCTCACGGGCTTCATGTCGCGCACGCAGATGGTCTGGCTGGAGGCCTACGGCATCGGACGCGAGGGCCGGCGCCTGTTGTACAGATCCGAGCCCTGGAAGGTCGACAGACATTCGTCGCAGCGCTACGCCGACGAGATGGAGCTCATGGTCACGACCCTGGTCAAAGACGGTTGGCTGATGCTGCCGTGCGACCCGGAGGACTTGCCCCGCTTCCAGCGTTAACTGTAGGGCGCAATTTCGCTACGCTGTCGCCATGCCCAGCATTCGCATCGAGAGTCGCCAGGAACTGCTGTACCTGCTCTCCGAGGCCGCCGAGCTCGAGCACCTCCTGGCCTGCAGCTACCTCTTCGCCGCGTACAGCTTGAAAACCGGCGACGACGAGGGCCTGACACCGCCCGAGTTGGAGGCGGTACGCGGCTGGAAGCAGAGCATCGTCACCGTGGCGGTCGAGGAGATGCTGCACATCTGCCTCGTCAGCAACCTGCTCACGGCGATCGGCGGTGCGCCCAACCTGCACCGCCCCAACCTGCCGCAGATGGGCCGCTACTACCCGGCCGACATCCAGCTCGACCTCTCGCCGTTCAGCGAAGAGACGATCCGGCATTTCGCCTTTCTCGAGCGCCCCGAAGACTCGTACGAGGAGGACGCGCCGCGCTACCGCGAAGCAGCGGAGCGCGCCGCCGGCATCCGCACCACGGCACGCCCGGACGATGACGACGAACTCGGTGTCGTGGGGCGGCCACAGGGCTACAAGACGGTCGGCGAGCTCTACCGCGGCATCGAATACGGCTTCCGGGAGCTCAGCGCGAACATGGGCGAGGAAGTGCTGTTCATCGGGCCAAAGTACGCGCAGCTAACGCAGCGCGCGGTGGGTTTCACCGGACTCGAGCCCGTGACGAACCTCGAGACGGCCCTCGGCGCCATCCAGACGATCGTCGAGCAGGGAGAAGGGCTGAGGGCGGTGCGCGACGGCACGCATTACTGGCGCTTCATCGAAATCGAGAAGCAGTACTCGCAGATGCGCCGCGCGCGCAGCGACTTCCAGCCGGCGCGTCCCGTGCTCGCCAACCCGTTCTCGCGCCTGCCCACCGACGCGCCGAGCGTCAACCTGCTGGACGACCCGCATAGCATCGCCGTCTGCGACCTGTTCAACGGCATCTACGAGGTCATGCTGCAGCTGCTAATGCGCTTCCTGGCGCACTTCTCGCGCGAGACGAGCCGTGAGGTTGCCCTGCTGGGCGATGCGGCGATTTCGCTCATGGTTGGGTGCCTGGCGCCCGTGGCGGACGTGCTGACGCGCATGCCTGCCGGGCCGCTGCATCCGGATATGAACGCGGGGCCCAGCTTCCAGTTCTTCCGCTCGACGCAGCTGCTGCCTCACAAGGACGCCGCGTGGATCGTCCTGCGTGAGCGTCTGCTAGGGCTCGCCACATACTGCGAGCGCCTGTCCGAGCAGCTGCACAGCGATGACTTGCAGCAGGCTACGGGCGCCCTGAGAGACACTGCTGCAAAGCTGGTGCCCGGCTAGGCTCCGGCAAGCCACAAGCGCTCACTCGCATCCTGCCTGAGGGCTTCGATGCTCTCGTGGCCACCGCGCACGACGTCCTTCTTGGCATCGAAGGCGAGGTTCCACAGCCCGGCAGCCCAGGCGACGCGGCGTTCTTCGGCGCTAAGCGGGTGTCCGCGTAAGCCTTCGTACGCCTCAAGGAACGCCTCGCTTTGCGGCAGGGTCGCGGTTGCAGTCGACGTGCTGCAGTACAGGACGGAGGCCCCGCCGGCCAGCACAGCCTCGGGCAGGTAGGCGAGGCTGTCCCAGTCGTGCACCACGTGGAGCTCGCCGCCGCGCCACTCGAGGTTCGTGGCGGTCCAATCGGCGTGGCCGATCACGCGCGGCAGCGTCGTTGCGTTGAGTACCGAAGCTACACGATGGGCGACGTCGTCGAGCCACGGCGTGTCGATGGCGTTGAGATCGTCCGGCAGGTCGTCGGCGGGCGGCCAAAGCCCCGGACCCTCGTGCTGCCAGCCCCCGAGCCAGGGCGGCGCCGGCTCTAGCGACAGCCGCGGCTCCATGCCCCGGGTCAGCGATAGCAGACGCCATAGAGCCTCCGCGAACTTCGGCGCGGCGTTCGCGCCGTCGAGCCGTTCGCCGGGCGCGACGTAGGACTCGGCCGTGAGCAGGCGACCGTTGATCAACGTGGGTCCGGCCAGCGGTTGCGGGCAGGGGAAACCGCGCCGGTTGAGCAGGGACTGCACGTCGAGGCAGGCGAGGACGCGTTCGGCGGTCGGCCGCTCCTTGACGACGAGCTCGAAGCCGTCGGGCATGCGAAAGCCGGCCACGCGCGACAGATGCCCCGCGTCGAAGATGCGCTCGGCTGGTTTGACGCCGAAGACCTCGGCGCACCAGGCAGACAGCAGGTCCTCTTCGAAGCTCATGCCGTCAGCATAAAGAAAGCGCCGGGCGGAAGCCCGGCGCTCGATGACCAAACGTAGCGATAGCTACCTGGCGATTTCGGTCGCACGCGTTTCGCGCACTACCGTGACCTTGATCTGGCCTGGGTACTCCATCGACTCCTCGATTTGCTTCGAGACGTCGCGGGCCAGGCGCATCGCGGCCAGGTCGTCGATTTTCTCCGGCTGCACCAGGATGCGGACCTCGCGTCCGGCCTGGATGGCGAAGGCACGCTCCACGCCCTGGAACGACGTAGCGATGGCCTCCAGCGCCTCGAGACGCTTGGTGTAGCTTTCCAGCGCCTCCATGCGGGCGCCGGGGCGTCCGCCGCTGATCGAGTCGGCGACCTGCACCAGTAGCGCCTCCAGGGTACGAGGCGTTACTTCCTCGTGATGCGCCTCGATGCAGTGCGCGATCGGCTCCGGGATGTTGTAGCGACGTGCCAGCTCGGCGCCGAGGATGGCGTGCGTGCCGTCAACCTCACGGTCGATTGCCTTGCCGATGTCGTGCAGCAGGGCGCCACGTCGCATGACGTTGACGTCCACGCCGATTTCACGCGCCAGCATAGTGCCGATTTTGGCGGCCTCGACGGCGTGCATGAGCTGGTTCTGGCCGTAAGAGGTGCGGTACTTGAGCCGGCCCAGGGTTCGCACCAACTCGGGATGCAGGCCGGGGCAGTTGGCCTCGAGCATCGCCTCTTCGCCGGCGAGACGGATCTCGTTCTCGACGTCGGTGCGTGACTTCTCGACCACCTCTTCGATGCGAGTGGGGTGAATGCGCCCGTCCTGCAGCAGACGCGTCAGGGCCAGGCGGGCAACCTCGCGCCTCACGCCGTCAAATGATGACAGCATGACGGCGTCCGGCGTGTCGTCGATGATCAGGTCGACGCCGGTCGCGTGTTCCAAGGCGCGGATGTTGCGACCCTCGCGGCCGATGATGCGTCCCTTCATGTCTTCGGAAGGGATCTGCACAACCGAGACGGTGGACTCGGAGACTGCCTCTGTGGCAATGCGCTGGATCGTGGCGGTGATGATTTCACGCGCACGGGGGCCGGCGCTCTCCTTGACCTCCTCCTCGATCTGCCGCACGAGCCGGTTGGCGTCTTCACGCACCTCCGCCTCGAGCTCGGTCATGAGGATGGTCTTTGCTTCCGTTTGAGTCAGATGCGCGACGCGCTCCAACTCAGCGAGACGCTGGCCGTGAATCTCTTCGACCAGCTGGCGCGCTTCCTCGATCTTCTTTTCGCGATCGGAGAGGGCGCCATCGCGGCGGTCGAGGGCTTCCTGTTTGCGGTCGAGGTTCTCGTCGCGCTGGGCGACACGCTGCTCTAGCTTGAGGACTTCCTGGCGGGCTTCTCTAGCGTCGGCTTCTGCTTGAGCGCGAAGCCGTATGGCCTCCTCTTTAGCTTCGAGGAGTAGCTCTTTCTCCTTGGTCTGGGCTTCAGCAATGATGCGCTCTGCGTCTGCGGCCGCAGACTCAAGCGCGTCTGCTTCCTTCTTGCTTTGGCGTGCCTGACCTAAGTAGAGAGCGCCAAGCGCCAGCGCCAGAACGCCGATAACGACGATCAGCACAATGGTCGTCAAGGCGACCTTCCTTTCCGTATCCCAGTACAGTTGACATGCTTATCTATCGAAACCTGTGAAGGTTACTGATCGATTCTTATGCCCATCGTAGAAGTGACTTTACCGAGTGTCAACGAAGCGTTAAAGGTCCTGAATGCCGTCAGACAATGGTCAGAAAAGGGCGGCAGTAAGTCCTTCCGGCGCTGAGTAAGCTGGGCATTATGGCTCGTCCTCCGCAGATCTCGCGCTCGTTCCCGCTGCTGACGCTGCTCATGCTGGTGCCCCTGGTCGCCATCGTGACGTTCGTTGCCTACGACCGCTACGTCAAAGACGACGGCCCCGCAGACGCAGGCGATGGCTGGCAGACGTACCGCAACGAGCGCTTCAGGTTCGAGATCCGCCTGCCGGCAGAATGGCGTGTCGAGAATGTGCTCGAGACCAGCAGCGAAGCCAAGCGCGGAATCTCCGTGCGTTTTGCTGACCCGGCGCATCCTGCCAGTTCCGGCACGGCGCTTCACGCTGACGTGAAGATCAACTGGGTTGGCGATTGGTGTGTAAGTAGCGCACCGCTGATCGAGAGTCGCGAAATCACGGTGGGTGCTGTGAAGGGCAGCGAGCGGCTGTGCTTCTGGAGCCCCGGCCAGCCGTTTAGCGTCTTGCGCGACTTCGAAAAGGACGGCAATCGCGTCTGGGCGATCGGCGAGACGGCGCCGCCGCCCTTGGGTACTGCGGCCGCGGAGTTCCCCACCGCTCTGAAGATCGTGCAGAGCTTCCGTTTCGTCGACTAGGCGGCGACGATCTCCTGGCCGGCCGGACACTGGGGCAGCAGCGGGCACTCCGGGCAGTTGGGGGAACGCGCCATGCAGCGATGACGCCCGTGCTTGATCAGCAGCACGTGGAAGGCGTAGTGGTCGTTTTCAGGCACCTCGGCTTCGAGCTGCGTCTGCGCTTTGTCCGGCGGCAGCTTCGGCGCAATAAGACCGAGGCGCATCGAAACACGGTGCACGTGCGTGTCGACGGGCAGGCCGGGGCGTCCCATGCCGAACAGCAACACACACGCCGCCGTCTTGGGCCCGACGCCGGGGAGGGTGCGCAACCACTCGCGCGCCTGGTCCAGCGGCAGGTCTTCGAGGAAGCTCAGGTCGAAGGTGCCGGAGCGCGCCTTGACCTCGGCCAGCAGGGCTTTCAGGCGCGGCGCCTTGGTCGGTGCCAGTCCTCCCGGCCTTATCGCGTCCTCGACTTCAGACACCGGCGCGTCGAGCACGGACTGCCAGTCGGGGAAGCGCTGTAGCAGGCGCGAGAACGCGTGCCCGGAGTTGTAATCGGCGGTGTTTTGCGAGAGCAGGGTCAGGATGAGCTCAGAGACCGCGTCGCCGTGCGGGCGCCACTCCGGCGTCCCGTAGGCGGTGCTGAGGCGGTCGATGACTTCGTCGAAGCTCCAGGGCATCGTCACATTGCGCGCAATAGCTTGATTCGCTCTTCCAGCGGCGGATGCGTGTCGAACATGTTGTTCAGTGCCGAAGCGTGGTCGGTCAGCGGGTTGACGAAGTACAGGTGGCTGGTCGCCTTCGTGGCCGCGTCGAGCGGGTCGGTGTCGCCGCGGATCTTCTCCAGTGCGGATGCCAGGCCCTCAGGGTAGCGCGTGAGCAGAGCGCCGGAGGCGTCGGCGAGATATTCGCGCTGCCGCGATACGGCGGCGGTGATAATGCGCGCGACGATCGGCGAGACGATTGCCAGGACCACGGCGAGAAGGATGAGCCAACCGCCGCCGTTCTTGCCCTTGTAGTTACCGCGGGAGCCGGCGCCGTACCAGGTCATGCGGAACATGAGGTCGCTCACTAACGCCAGCGAGCCGACGAGAACGACGAGGGTTGTCATCAGCAGGGTGTCGCGGTTGCCGACGTGTGACAGCTCATGCGCCATGACGCCTTCGAGTTCTAGCTTGTCGAGCTTCTCCAGCAGCCCGCGCGTGATTGCCACGGAGGCGTGCTGAGGGTCGCGCCCGGTGGCAAACGCGTTCATCGAGCCGTCTTCGATCACGTGGACCTTGGGCATGGGCAGCCCGGCGCCGATGCAGAGGTTCTCGACCGTACGAAACAGCTCCGGCTCCTGCTCCTGCGACACGGGTTTCGCTCCCGACACCGCGAGTGCGACGCCGGCCGAGCCGAAGTAGCTGAACAGCGCGAACACCAGCACGATCACGGCAATGAATGGCGATGCGCCGACCGGCAGCCCGAAGGCGAGTCCGATCACGGTGCACGTGCCGAAGATGACCACGAAGAACGCGATTAGCAGCAGAAACGTCTTGCGACGGTTCGCTTCGACGCGGTCGTAGATGAGGACGCGCTGCTGAGGCTCCTGCAAGGCCGTTGTACCGGCGCGGCGCTAGGGAGCCGGCGGCGGCGTTGTTGGCGGCGCGGCGGGCGCGGGCGGCGTGTTGGCGCCGAAGCTCACACGTACGTCCTCGCGCGCCTCTGCCTCGGCCTCGAAGAACTGCTCAGGCTGGAAGCCGAACATGTTGGCCAGGATGACGGTCGGAACTGTCGACGTCTTCTCGTTGTAGGAGAGGACGTTGCTGTTGTAGAACTGGCGCGCGTAGGCAATCTTCTCTTCCGTGTCGCTCAGCTCACGCTGCAGCTCCAGGAAGTTCGTGTTGGCCTTGAGGTCCGGGTAGGCCTCGGAGACCGCGAACAGCGAGCGCAGGGTCTGGGTCAGAAAGTTGTTGGCCTGCGCCGCTTCGGCAGGACCGCCGGCGCTCTGCAGCGCTGCGCGAGCCCGCGTTACGTTTTCCAACGTCTCGCGCTCGTGCGAGGCATAACCCTTCACCGTCTCCACGAGGTTGGGGATCAGGCTCAAGCGCCGCTTGAGCTGCACGTCGATGCCGCTGTAGGCCTCGCGTACACGCAGACGGGCCTTCACGAGGCCGTTGTACATGGTCATCACGATGAAGCCGAGAACGACCACCACCACGATGACGATTAAGGCAATTACCACTGGGCACCTCCGTGCATTACAACGCCATCATAGCAAGGCAGCGGGGCGCTGCACCGATACGCGGGCAAATGTTTGTGCCAATGCATGCGGTTGGCCGACAAGGTAGCCTCTGGCGCTACCTCGGACGGGGCGTGGCGGCCGGTGTCACGGTCGGGCGAGGCGCCGGCGGTGTCGGCGTTGCCCCGATGGACTTCGTGACCGTGAACTTGACCGACTTGCTTTCGCCCGAGCTGAGCAGCGTGACGATGCACTCGTAGTCGCCGGCGGGCACCGGCTGCGGGAAGCCCGTGCGCGGATCGGGGCGGCTGGTCAGCGAAGGGGTCGTGGGCTTCACCCAGCCGGCGGTGGTTACACGCTTCAGTGCGGCACCGGTGAGCATGTCCTGACGCAGGATGGCGCCCTTGTACTTCCAGTCGACCGTGACCAGCTCGTTGTCGGCGATGGTGCCTTCGACGCGGAAGTCAGGGTAGATGGTGTCAAAGCCGTCGAACTTGGTCGAGAAGATGTTCGGTACTGGTGTGGCGGCTGCGGCGACTGTCTGATTTGCGAGCTGCAGCTCCTGGAGATGGGCCGTCGGCGCGGGCGCGCCTTCCATCGTGAACTTGAGCGTGCGCTTCTCGCCGCTACCGAGAATCGCCAGGTCGACCGTGTACTCGCCCGCTTCGACCTTCGTCCGTGGCATGCGGAACCAGTACCAGCCATCCGAAGCCTTGACGTGTTCGTCGATGACCAGGTTGACGACGGTTTCGTCGATTTTCTTGCCTTTGTACGACCAGACGGCGCTCATCCACGCCGGTGTGGTTGTAGGCGGCGCCCTGTACACCGCCAGCACGTCCTGGTCGGCCTTGAAAGACGTGGCTATGGCAGCCTTTGGTTCCACCGACTTGAACCCGCTGGCCACGCCGGCGTCCTCGATCTTCGGGAACGCCACGGCTGCCGAGGATGTCACCGTGAACTTCGAAGTGCGGCGCTCAGATGTGCCGACCAGCGTAACTTCGACGTCGTATTCGCCCGGAGGGAAGGGCGTGCGGCAGACGCCACCCGGGCAGGGCCAGTCCCAGACGAGGTCGACGTATTTCCAATGGCCAAGGTTGGTCGCGTGCTGTCGGTGAATCAAGGTGACGCCCTTGTACTTCACGTCGAAGTTGACCCACGCCGTACGCGACGGCGCGTCCGGGTCGTCGCTGAGCTTGTACCAGACGGCCGGCTGCTCTTTGTCCGGGTAGGTCGAGATGAACTTCGCCGGATCGGGGTTATCCCGGCTCCTTTCCAGCACATTGGGATCCTAAGCTTAGAATTCCACGTGGACAAGTTGTCG
>JADMIO010787500.1_pt1 | contig 98453 bp, 82 predicted proteins | sample 8958161 | NCBI WGS metagenome assembly JADMIO01 (sample SAMN16585339, study PRJNA669376) | soil metagenome | isolation source: Crop rotation soil | place: USA: Cullars Rotation, Alabama | collected 2011
GCCGCGACTTCAAGTCACGTGAATTCCAAGCTTCGGATCCCACTGTGCTGGAAAGCAAGATAACCTGACACTCTGGTATAAACAGCCCGCCGTTGAATGGACGGAGGCATTGCCCTTGGGCAACGGCAGACTGGGAGCCATGGTTTTTGGCAGGGTATCGGAGGAACTGATACAATTGAATGAAAGCAGCTTATGGTCGGGTGGCCCGGTGAAAACCAATGTAAACCCAAGCGCCAAAGATTACCTGCCGCAGATACGTGAGGCATTGCTCAAAGAAGAGGACTATGAGAAAGCCATTGCCCTCACGAAAAAGATGCAGGGTCTTTTTACCGAATCATATATGCCCTTAGGCGACCTTGTGATCAAGCAACGTTTCAACGATACGGTTCCATCAGCCTATTATCGCGACCTAAATATCAAGGATGCCGTCTCCACCACCCGTTTCACCATTGACGGCATAGAGTTTACCCGTCAGATTTTTGTATCCGCACCCAGCCAGGTGATTGTACTGAAACTTACAGCCAGCAAAAAAGCCGCATTAAACCTTGTGATCAATGCCAGGAGCATCCTACATTTCACCAATAGTATTCAAGGCAATGACCTGGTACTGCAAGGCAAGGCGCCATCGCACGTAGATCCCAGCTACTATAATGTGCACAAAGAACCCGTGCAATACATCGATACCACAGGCTGTAATGGCATGCGTTTCCAACTGCGGGTAAAAGCCGTATTGAAAGACGGAAAGATGAGTGGGGACACCGCCGGCATCCATATCGATGATGCCACGGAAGCCATCCTATACTTATCGGCTGCCACCAGTTTCAATGGCTTTGACAAATGCCCTAACAAGGAAGGCAAGGATGAGGCCAAATTGGCTACTGACTGGCTGACCAGAGCTGCAGTCAAGCCTTTTGAAAATCTTTTGCAAGATCATCTCAAAAGCTTTCATCAATATTTCAACCGGGTTTCGCTGCTATTGAAAGACAGCGCTGCCAATAATGCCAATGCCGCATTGCCCAGCGATAAACGCCTCAAAGCCTATTCTGATGGTGCTTATGATCCCGGCGTGGAAGCCTTGTATTTCAATTACGGACGATACCTGCTTATAGCCAGTTCGATGCCAGGCGGCGCCCCCGCCAACCTTCAAGGCATCTGGAACAAGGAACTCAGAGCACCATGGAGCTCAAATTTTACCATCAATATCAACACCCAGATGAATTACTGGCCGGCGGAACCCACCAACCTGTCGGAGATGCACGAACCGCTATTTGGCTTGGTGAAGGACCTATCCGTGACCGGTTCGGTGACAGCGAAGGAATTTTATGGCATGAAGGGTTGGGTGGCACATCACAATACCGATATATGGGCTCTTTCCAATCCAGTCGGCGATAAAGGCTGGGGTGACCCAAAATGGGCCAACTGGGCGCAAGGGGGCAACTGGCTTTGCCAGCATTTATGGGAGCACTACAGCTTTACCGGCAACAAAAGTTTTTTGAAAGACACCGCCTATCCTTTGATGAAGGATGCGGCAATGTTTTGCCTGGACTGGTTGGTGGAAGACAAGGATGGCTATTTGGTGGTAGCGCCATCAGTTTCACCGGAAAACAATTTCCGCTATGGCAATAACAAAGTGGGCGATGTATCGGTAGCCACCACCATGGATATGTCCATTATCTGGGATTTATTCACCAACCTGATTGAAGCCTCCAACATACTTGGCACCGACAAAGACTTCCGGGATACTTTGACAGCGAAGAAGAAGAAGCTTTTTCCCTTACATATCGGACAAAAAGGCAACCTGCAGGAATGGTATCGGGATTGGGAGGATGTGGAAGTGCAGCATAGGCATGTATCCCATCTTTTCGGGCTGCACCCTGGCCGTCAGATTTCACCGGTAGGCACCCCCGAATTTGCCAATGCCGCCAAAAAGACCTTGGAAATAAGAGGAGATGAAGGAACCGGCTGGAGCAAGGCATGGAAAATCAATTTCTGGGCGAGGTTGCTGGATGGCAACCATGCTTACCTTTTGCTAAGGCAACTGCTGCACTCCACTGCTGAAAGTGGCTATAATTACCAGCGTGGCGGCGGTACTTATCCCAATTTTTTTGATGCCCATCCCCCCTTTCAAATCGACGGGAATTTTGGTGGTACGGCAGGAATGGCGGAAATGCTGCTGCAAAGTCATTTGGGCGAAATTCATCTGCTGGCTGCGCTGCCCGACGCATGGAAAGATGGCGAGGTAAGCGGGCTAAAAGCCAGGGGCAATTTTGAAGTGGGCATGCATTGGAAAAACCATAGGTTGGCATCCGCTTCCTTAAAGGCAATAGTGGGCGGCCAGTGTAAGGTAAGGGCTGCCTGGCCAATCAAGGTAGAAGGACTGAGTTCGACAGCGATAAAAGACAAAAATGGTTATGTGGTTTCTTTTGTGTCGCAAAAAGGAAAACTGTATAAAATTATTGCGCAGTAGTACTGGTCCGACCCGATTTGACAAAAAGAAGCCAACATGAAAAATACTCATAACAATCCCAGGAGAAGCTTTGTAAAAAACCTGATGCTGGCAGGCACGGCGGTAACCACGCTACCATCTCTGGTAAATGCGTTTGCTCCTCCCAAAAACTCTGAGGATGGGGGCGAGGATTTTACCTTCCTTTTTCAAGGCGATTCGATAACTGATGGAAACAGGACAAGAAATACGGATTGGAACCATGTGATGGGTCATGGATATGCTTATCTCGTGGCCTGCAAGCTGGGTTTTGAGCAGCCAGAAAAGAATTTCCATTTTTTCAACCGTGGGATCAGCGGCAATAAGATTGTGGATCTGGAAAAAAGATGGCAGGCCGACACGATAGATATCAAGCCCGATTTGCTTAGCATATTGGTTGGCGTAAATGACGCAAACAGCGTCATTTCTCAAAATGATATAGTTGACGCAGCCCGTTTTGAGGAAACTTATAAAAATGTGCTCAAACAAACCAAGGAAAAGCTTCCAAAGGTCAAATTGGTCATCTGCGAGCCCTTTCTGCTGCCTGTGGGTAGGGTAAAAGACAATTGGACCCAATGGGAGACCGAAATGAAGAAATATCAAAAGGCAGCAAAGCTGCTGTCGGAGGAATTTGACGCCCTGTATGTACCCTTGCAGAAAGCCTTTGAAAAGGCGGTTGATCAAGCTCCTGCTGATTACTGGATTTGGGACGGTATTCATCCCATGCCTGCGGGCCATGAACTGATTGCCCGGGAATGGATAGCCGTAGTAAAGAAAGAATTGGGGTTCATCAAATGAACTGTTGGTGATAGCCAACAGGGTGTTTTCAACTGAACTGCGGCTGCCCTGGGGTTTGGATTGAAAGTAAACCTGCGCTACGATTAGATGATTTTGAAGCCAAGACGATAAAGAACTTGCTTATGAAGGACGATTTCTGAACGGCTGCGGCAATTGCAAATGGCAATGAGCAGGCTTTTGAATCGCTCATGAAGAGATATTAAAAAAGCCTGTACAACTACGCTTCGAAGTTTGCCTTGCAAAAAGAAACGGTGAAGGATTGCGTGCAGGAAACCTTCTTAAGCCTGGGGCAGAGAAGGGAAATGGCAAGTGCTATATTTCATTAAAATACTATCTGCTCTTATCAGTAAAAATCAGGTGATGAACGCCATACACCGTACCAAACCCACGGTGCAGTTGCACGATGCGGATGGCAGCTACCCATTCCTTATCGAGTTTTCCATAGAAAAAGTGTTGTCCGACCAACAGGGGCAGAAGGAGAATGTCCTGCGACTGCAGAAGGTAATACAGCAGTTGTCGGCCAAACAAAAGGAAATCATCCACCTAAAATTTTATGAGCAGTTGGATAATGGACAGATTTCAGGTCTTATGAGTATCAGCCATCAGTCGGTGTATAATCTATTGCACGAAGGCATAAAAAAAATACGGCAGATTTGGTGGAAGGAGTTTGGTACCAAGATAACGTATATGGCATGCTGGCATTTTTTATGGATTGTTACGAAGGGATGATGTAAAATTTATTGATTGCACCTGAATGAACTGGTTAATAACAACTATAACTGCAAAAGCCTGCTGGATTAAAGGTTCCAAACTAAATTTGCGGCCGAACAAATCACCGTTATTTGTTGCAAACGTATAAACACCAGCAAACCAGATGGATTTCCAACATAAATCAGCCTTTTTGTCCCCCGAAGAAATAGCCCGTTTGCAATTTGGGAAATTACATTCACTGCTGCTTTACCTGCAAAAGCATTCACCCTTCTACCAGCAACTTTTTGCCGACAATAATATTGATGTTTCCCAAATAAAAACCCTAGAAGACTTACGGGCATTACCTGTTACCACCAAGGAGGATATGCAGCATAACAACTGGGATTTCCTTTGTGTGGACAAACGGCAGGTCATTGAATATACAGCAACATCGGGCACTTTGGGAAAGCCGGTAACCATAGCCCTGACCGAGCATGATTTGGAGCGCCTGGCATATAACGAATGGCTTTCCTTCAGCGGTATGGAGGCCGATGCTGATGACATATTCCAATTGATGCTGACGCTGGACAGGCAGTTTATGGCCGGCATTGCCTACTATTCGGGCATACGAAAACTCGGTGCCGGCATGGTGCGGGTGGGGCCGGGGTCACCTGCGCAGCAATGGGAAATCATCAACAGGCTGCAGCCCACCGCTATTGTAGCAGTGCCCTCCTTTATAGTAAAACTGGTGGAGTTTGCTTTGGAAAAAGGCATTGACCTGCAACAGAGCAGTGTGAAAAAAGCATTATGCATTGGAGAGAATATCCGCAACAGTGATTACAGCTACAATGTGCTGGGACGGAAAATAACCAGCCATTGGGATATCCAATTATTCAGCACCTATGCCTCCACCGAAATGCAGACTGCATTTACCGAGTGTCCTGCCGGCAAAGGAGGACATTTAAACCCTGACTTGTTGATTGTCGAGCTGCTCGACGAGAATAACCAACCGGTAGGCACCGGCATGGCAGGCGAAGTCACCATCACCACGCTTGGCGTAGAGGGGATGCCGCTGCTCCGGTACAAGACCGGTGATATCTGCACGTTTGAGGATTCTCCCTGCACCTGTGGCCGTAAATCGCTTCGCCTTTCACCTGTGGTTGGCCGAAAAAAGCAGATGATCAAGTTAAAAGGAACCACACTCTACCCCCCTGCCCTCTTTGACCTGCTGAATGCCATGCCCGAGATAAAAGACTATGTGGTGGAAGTGTTTACCAATGATATGGGATTGGATGAAGTGGCCTTATACATAGCCCCAACGGAACTTTCTGAGCAGGCAGACAGAAATATAAAAGCACGGCTACAAGGCAGCCTGAGGGTAATCCCCGAAATAAAATACCTACCCGCAGAAGGTATTCACCGCATGCAGTTTCCGGATGGCGGAAGAAAGCCATTAAAATTTGTGGACAAGAGAGGATAATTTTTACATGCGTCAATATTTGGGCGGAATTTCAACTATATATCCCTTGGGATTTCGCTGCTTTATTTACTAAACGATATCGGGTTAAGCGACCGATTTTACCACTGAGTTACCAACGTACAAGGTCAGCATTTCGCAGTCTGGTAAAGATGTTAACTCACAATTCACAACTCACTACTTCAATCAATCAGACCATTGTCCCTTAATGCTTTTTGCTCATCACCGGTAATATAGCAAAAAATCTTATGTTCTTTATCCTTTGACCATGTGAAATAAGTAACATCAAACTCGATGGTTCCTTTTGATTTATCCTTCTTGACAAAGTTGGTGCGCCAATGGATTTTTGTCATGGAATGATAGTCATCTAAGACCGTTATTGTTTTTGAAATGATGTCCATCGACGTGACGCCGATACTTTTATAAAAAGCATATCCCTGCGGTATCTTAGCTCGGAATTCATCATCGTTTTTACCGCAAATAATACCCACAGGACTGGCCTCTACAAAGCATTCGGCAAATACCTTAGCGGCTTCCTCCACATCTGTATATTCAGTGCCTAACGCTTTGTTGAAACGCTCCTCGTACTGGGCAAAGAAAATTTCAAGTTGTTCGGTCCTGCTTTTCATTTTTCAATTTTTAGTTGTTACGAATTATAAATTGAAACACTGACGATAAACCCCGGCGTCATACTATGTCATAGTAAATTCACTTTGGAAATGCCCAACGATTCCGTCATTTTATGCTTAAAAAAATAAGGCCAATAGCCGCAAATTCAAAAACACATGTTGTACACTTAACCACTCTGTCTGACTTGTATTTCTTAGTTTTTTTTAGGGTCTTTGTGATTCCATTAATTTCCCGGGGCACTGGTCTGCCTTTGCTTGTATTCTATGCTACTATGTGTGGTTAAAATGTATTCTCTGTCATCTGTCAAATCATCCCTGTGTTCTTTGTATTTTCTATTTTCTATGCTCGTACTGTGCCTCCTATGTGTTCAAATAGTTGCTTCAATTCTTAAAAGCAAATTCCCCATAATAACATATCACCCCAATTTGTCAGCGGCTGCTCTTTTGACTGATAAGTTCGGTGGGGGCATAGCCGAATTGTTTTTTAAAGGCAAAAGAGAAATGCGACAGGTTTTCAAACCCCACCTCAAAATACACGTCAACGGGTCTCCGCTTTTTTTCGGCGAGTTGATAATGCGCCAGTTCCAAACGCTTTTGGGTAAGCCATTTTTGAGGGGTGGTGCGGAACCCTTTTTTAAAGTCGCGTTTAAAGGTGGTCAGGCTTCGCCCTGTGAGATAGCCGAATTTCTCCAGGGTCATATTGAACATATAGTTCTTCTCCATAAAATCGGACAGGTTGATTTTTCCAGGCTCTTCAAAGTCAGCGAGCAAATCATCTACGCTGGCGTCAATGGTCCTTAGTATGCTTATGGCTTCCTCAATTTTAATGTTTGCGATATTTTGTGGCAACGGTTCCTTCAAGTCGAAGTAGGGAATCAATGAAGCCAGACAACTTTCCAATAGAGGATGCCTGTTGAAGCTGCGTATATGTGGCAACTTCATTTTTCTGCTGCTAAAAGGTTTGTTGCGGTTATAAAACCCTTTCAACCTTTCCTCTGTCAAATGCATGACAACCGTTTTGTGTGGCTCACCTTTATGAGGGGCGTTGATAATGGTAGCAGGTTGGTTGCGGGGTATAAGGAATATGTCCCCAGCTCCAAAAAGATGGGTGGCATCTGCCTGAACCATCCTTGTTTCGCCGGAAATAAACCAAACCAGCATATGGTGTTCAAAAATAGTTTCTGTTTTAAAAACACCCCCTTCGTAATGGGACAGCTTTATTTCCGGTGTCAGATAATGTGTTTTAAATTCCATGGGATATTTTCAAGGACAAATTTATCAAAGGGATATCAGCCAAAGGCATTCCCCTTAGCTGACATTAATAGTTGTGATTTTAACCGATTTTATTGTGCACAGAAATTCAAACCCGTCATTTTCTCAGTCAAATGCCATAATCTTTTTGCATCCGACGCATCAATGGAATAAGGCTTTACCCCACGAAGCGTGGAGGGTTGGTCGTAACGATGATTGATATTGCCTCTATCCATTTCCGCTATATCGCAATTTTCACAGTATAGTCCGCCTATATTCTGCAGGGATGGATGGGTGGCGCACCAAACCGTGGTGGCTGCCCCCTGCTCTATGGTTTTTAATGTGGCCGCCACGCTTTCAAAAATCTTCCCGTCAGCATCGTGAGTGCCCATTTGCTGAAACAGGTGCATGGGCGCCACACGGCCCAAATCCGTTCCATTGACAGAGCCTGGATGCACTGCAAAAGAGCGGATATTAAATTCCTTTCCTCGCCGGTCAAGCTCAACAGCAAATAAATTGTTGGCGGTTTTTGATTGTCCATAGCCTTGCAGTGTCTCATATTCCCGATAAAGAAAATTTGGGTCGTCAAAATTAAAAGACGCCATTTGGTGCCCGAAGGATGATACGGTAACCACCCGGGCGCCATGGGCTTTTTTTAAGGCGGGCCAAAGTTTGGCGGTCAATTGAAAATGGCCGAGATGATTGGTGGCAAGCTGCGACTCATACCCTCTCGCATCCCGATGCAGGGGTACCCACATGATGCCGGCATTGTTGATAAGCAAGTGAACCGGCCTTCCTGAAGCCAAGACTTTCTCCGCAAAAGCATCGATGGAAGCGGGCTGCATCAGGTCCATTGCCTCTATTTCCACGTTGGCAACACCTGCCAGGTTTTTCCGTGCCTTCACTGTGTCTCGGGCAGGCACTATCACGCATGCGCCAGCTGCCACAAATGTTTTTGTCGTTTCGAGCCCAATGCCCGCATACCCGCCTGTGACGATAGCGGTTTTACCTGTCAGGTCTATTCCTTTGATAACATCGGTTGTTTTGGAAGCAGCATCAAATCCCGAGCCGATGGGTTGCTGTAGTGCAGCCTGTTCATTGTTTTGTACCATTGTAATTATTTTGATGGCACAAAACTAGATGGCGGCAACCCGGGCGGCTTTGTTTTAAGGGTCTATTTTGCTTTGTTTTAAGGACCATTACACCTGTTGTAAAATAGACAAATACAAATGCTCAATGCTCAATGTTCAATGCTCAATGTCTTGATTAATCAAAGATTAAACTAAAGGGCAAGATGAAGGCTCACGAATCCTGACATTTGCGGACAAGTTGTGAAAATTAGCATTGTGCAAATGAAACAGCCGCCTCAAATACTGAGAACTTATTATCGCTTTCAATTTTGTATTTGTATTTCATTAAAAGTGAGCATCGAACATTGAGCATTTTCTTCCTAGATAATAGCAGGTAACTTGAGTTATGAGGTTAAACTCTTGGCAACCATAACCCCAGGGTGGCAGCTACAATACCAAGGGCCATGCCTAGCGTGATAACGAAAAGCAATATAGTAAAAAGCCATTTCGGAGCAGGAGCACGGGATTGCTTGACATGAAAATAGAATACTACAAGTACTTGTGGAAACACGTAAACCAATACTGACAATACATTCAAGAAAGGGCCTGTGAATGTTTTGGGGTCGAAACCAACAGGCGCTTTAAATATGGCTAACCACAGCATTAAAAACACCCTGAACAACCACACACCACTCACGGCCAAAAACAAGTGAACGGCCCATCGGTTATGCGAAGAGATATTTCTCCGGATGGCATTTTTAATGGTGAAAAATGCGCATACCATAACAATCAATGCATTGATGCTGATGACCACCGAACCCACCAATCCGCCCACAGAACCCTTGATCCAGGTAAGATAAAGACCCGCCAGACTAATAATAAATGCTGAAAAAATATACACCCGGCCAGTTACCCTATGAAATTTTGGTGCATAGCTGCGGACTTTGGATATGAGTTGCATGGGCCCGAAAATGGTGATGATGGCAGCCAATGCCACATGCAAGCCAAATACCATATTGCCGAGTATATCTCCTGGTACATAGAAATGTGGTGTGGCAGTGTTCCATTTTTCCAAATTCCCCGCCATAGCCGACTTCCAATAAAGCATCAGGATATAGTAGGCAAAAATCATTTGGCCTGCAAACACCAATACAAACCATGAGTGAACGGTAAGGCTCATGGCCCTTTCAGCAACTATCTGAGATTGCTTTTTCATTTTTACCCTTTAAGAGCGGTAAAAATACCCGGGCGAATATCCCAGGGACCTAACATTTGTTAAGAAATTATTTCCCGCCTTATCCTGCTGAGGCTCTCGGGTTTTATACCCATATAGGATGAAATATATTTAAGGGGAACATTTTTGATGATATTTGGTTTTTCATTGAGTAGCTTCACATACCGCTGTTCGGCTGTAAGGGTGGCCAGATCATTCATCCTTTGCTTGTCTTCCTCCAATATTTTGTGAAACAGCCTGATAGTATAATCCTTTTGCGTAAAACTGCTTTTACTTGTCCTGTCGGCATCCTCCTTTGTAATTCTAAGCAATTCGCAATCAGTGATGCATTGAATATGCTCGTTGGAGACTGTCTGATTTACAAAATGGAAATAGGAGGTAAAAAATCTGGGGCCATCATTTAAGTCCACCGTCACCTCTTCTCCTTTATCATCAATATAAAAATTCCGCATATAACCGGATACTATAAAATTATGGTACTTGGGTATTTTTCCGGCTTCTTCCAAAATGGTGTCCTTTAAAACACGCAAGGGTTTAAAGGTTTGTCTGCATTGCTCTTTATCGCTCTCCGGCATTTCCATTATCTGCGATACATAGCTGAAAAGTGCCTCATAATAATGATTTATATTGTCCAGCATCACGGCTGCGAAATTTAAGTTTATAAATAACTTTTAGAGAAAAGCATCTTACACGTCTCCTACCCTCTTAATATGCTACCAATGACCCAAACATCTGAAAAATTGTAGGAATATTCCATTTTCTCTGCGCCCTCTGCGTTGTATTTCTCTGCGCCCTCTGCGGTTAAAAATACTACCCGAATCTCTAACGCCCGTCTTATATGTTCCGCCTTTACCAAGGCAGAAGTTTCCAAAGCGCAATCACTTCGAGCGCAAAGAGAACTGCAAGAATACCAACACCCTGCATGGTGGCCGTGGTATTGCTTTTGGGAAAGAGCCACCAGCCAAACCAGCCAACAAAAAGTGGCATGGTGATAAAACTCGTAAGCGCCACGCTGATGGAATTGCCTATGAATGTGCCCAGCGAGGCATGAATACCCCAACCTGCCAGCAAGGGGCTAAGGAATTTCATTTCAAGCATGACGATGGGAAAGAGACCGAGTAATACCAGCAGGGCCGCTTTCCAATTCGGCGGGGCTTCTCCCGTCACGGGGTCTACCGGAATCCATCCTGGAAATGCTGTTTTTAATCGTATGAAATCCTCGCTTTCAATAAATTCCTTTGTTTCGGCAAGCAGCGATTTGCGCTCGGGCGCATTCATCCAGGCTTCAAGATTTGCGGAGGAGTCATAACGAAGGATGGTTGTCCAATGCCCGTCATTTCCACCCGTGGGTGGCTGAAGATAAGTGCCGCGGTAGCCCGGATATTTTGCCTGAGCTGCCTGGATGCGACCCGTCCATTCACGATACCGCTCTGCCATACCAGGGCGCAATTTTGAAAAAATAACCTCGGTGACATCCGCACTGGGCGCGGAACCAGCGCCATCGATGCTTATAGTCTCATGAAAACCGTCCTCACCAAGAATCGGGGTAGACTTGGCCACCATCTCCGCATGCTCGGCTGAGCGCTGCCATGCCGCTATAAATTGCTCAGATTCAAAATTCACGATAATCATCCATTGTTCCCCAGGTTTGCGTGGCGGAACCATATCGGTGCTGATAAAGCCCAGGGACTTTGATGCGGTGGCAGAATACGCCACCTGCCATGCGGCAAAAACTTCTTCCGACCCGGGCCTGACTGCAGCAGTGACAATAAGAACGGCGTGATTGCTCATTGAATATGGATTTATAACCGAGTTAAAATAAGGGCATTTTAATGAGGAATCCACTTTAGAATGCGAATATGCCTTTAAAATTGAAGGTATTGCTTGAACCACTGTAGCAGATAGAAACATCCGCCCACTTAAATGATATGCTGTATGTGGCTTGTTTTGCTATGTTTATATCTGCCTAAGATGTTTTGTATTCACATTCCAATTGTTCCATTTTTAAGCCAGCTGTTAAGTATATTAAAACGGAACCTCCGGGCTGCGGACGCTTACGAGATTTTCATGCTGCTGATAGCTTAATTGCAGCCTGCAAAACCTCATGTAGAGATTTGGCCAGCGCTGGAATTCATGCCCATATTTAAGCCCTGAATTAAAATATTGCGGTTAGCTTAAAAAGCCTTTCCTTACAGCTTAATTGAAAAACTATGACAACAAATCCAATTGAAAAAACCGCATCCGGCACCACCCTGATACGCGGCGCATTCTTCGACTTCGTTGACGACCCCTGGAAACATATCGGGAAAGAGCAGGAGGCTGCCCGATATATCAGGGACGGCTTGCTTGTGGTGACAGACGGCATCATCCAAGATTTTGGCCCTTTTGACGAACTCTCTGCCAAGTATGCCGACCAGCCCATTACCCATATCCAGAACCGGCTCATCCTTCCAGGATTTATCGACGGCCATATCCACTTTCCGCAGGTGCGGGTGCTGGGCGCTTATGGAAAACAATTGCTCGACTGGCTGCAGATGTGGATTTTTCCTGAGGAGATAAAGTATGCCAACCGTGATTATGCCCGGGAAGCCGCCAATCATTTTTTCGACAACCTGTTGGCCGCAGGCACCACCACCTGCCAGGCTTTCACCACCAGCAGCCCTGTATCCACAGAGGAGTTTTTTGCAGAAGCGGAACGCAGGGGCATGCGAACGATTGCTGGCCTTACCGGCATCGACCGCTTTGCGCCGCCGGAATATGTGATTACCCCGGAAGATTTTTATACGGAAAGCAAAAGGCTGATCGAGACCTACCACCGCAAGGGGCGGCATCTATACGCCATCACACCGCGCTTTGCTGTGGGATGCACGGATGAAATGATGGATGCCTGCGCAACCCTCAAAAAGGAATATCCTGACTGTTGGATCAATACGCATATCTCTGAAAACCCCAGCGAAGTGCGGCAGGCCAAGTCGGAATTTCCCGATTGCGCTGACTACACCGCCGTGCACGAGAAGCATGGGTTACTCGGGCCAAAATTCACGGCCGGACATGGCGTGTGGCTGTCGAATGATGAGTTCAAGCGCTTTGCCAAAGCAGGTGCGGGTGTTTGCTTCTGCCCGCTCTCGAATCTTTTCTTGGGAAGTGGCCTGTTCCGTATAGGCCGGGCACTCGACCCTGAGCACCGGGTACGTTTGTCGCTGGGCTGCGATATGGGCGGTGGAAATGCTTTTAGTCTGATAAGGGTGATGGAAGAAGCCTATAAAGTGGGTATGTGCAACAATACCATGTTGGATGGATCGGTAAACGAGCGGGAACACGATGCCGCCGAGGCGGAAAGAAACAAGCTCAACCCATACCGTGCATTCTATCTTGCCACGCTGGGTGGTGCGCAAGCGCTATATATAGATGATGTGCTGGGTAATTTCAATATCGGAAAAGAGGCCGATTTTGTGGCGCTCGACTGGAATGCCGGTCAGCAGTCGATGGCCTGGCACCAGTCGCTTACCACAACAGAACCAATCCCCGCCACCATTGACGAAGCGGCCATGCTGCTATTTGCGGTAATGGTTTGCGGCGACGACCGCAATGTGGATGAAACCTGGGTTAACGGCAAACTTGCTTACAAAAAGCCATAGATACTGGATTAGTTGAGGATTAAAAGTAAAGGGAGGGACCAAGGCTCCCGAATGCAAAAATTAGCAAATGTGAAAATGTGAAATGAACAGCCAATGTAACTGTCTAAAAAGAGCGCGCTTGTTATCACTTTTTCGCCCTAGCGCCTAGACTTATCCTTTAGCAAGCCCGATGAGATTTCTTTTGCCGCCGTGTTCTTGTTGGAGAATACGGCGGTGTTTTTTGTGCTAGGCTGTTGTCAGTGTTTTGAGTTATATAGGCCTGTCTAATCGATTGGAAACAGTTAGGTTTTCGTCTTTGGTCGTCGAATGTTTTATAGCAAATACTTTGCTAAGAAAATTACCATCACCGTCCAAAAAAGATACCCGATAGACAGATAAAGCCAATAGTCTTTCCACTTTCTTTTATGTCCTTTTGCTAGCCACATAACAGCAAAAAGACTTTGTATGGGAATAAAGAAAGGAAATAGAACGATTGCAATTTTTAGCCCTGCCTGAAGCGACATTTCTTTGTCAGGCTTAAAATGTTTGTCATGATTAAGTATAAGCGCTTGAATTTGGTCTATGCTAAGTTTACGATTGTCAAACTCTTGGTTGGCTAACTTCCTTATCCCGTTGTCCAACCTTGAGTTCTGGATTATTTGGTAAAGCTGGTAATCTGTCAATTGTGATAAGTTCATCATGTAAATTAACGGCGTCAAAATGATTGCCATCCTTCAAATAATTGCGAAGGTTGGGAGTTAAACTTTCAGTCGGGTTACAACACGAAAAGAAAATTTACAGCTACGACTGCTTCAGATAAAGTGTCATTGTGGTGAAATCGATAATGGCATTACCAGCTTTTAGTATATCAACACCGATAATACCAAACAGTTTGTCATGGGCCCCTACTCGTTCCAATGATTCCCATGCACTATCCAGCGACATTACAGCGACAACCAAGCCTTCTATTTTAAAATTATTGATTTCTATTTGATTGTTATAGGAGGGCACATTCTCAATGCTATGAGCACCTAACCCACCGCCCGTTAATGCGGTTTCGTCATAGCTAAGTTCTAATTTCAAAGTCTCCAATTGTTTGGCATCAACAACCGTCTGGCCTGCGCCGGAATCAAGAATATAAATACCATCCACACCGTTTATCGCAGCATTGATGAGTAATTGCCCAGCCACATTCTGCCGGAACGTACTTGCAGTATAACCCATCGATGCGAGAAATTGAGCTATATTTTCCATGACTGTGATGCTTTAATTTTTTCAGCTAATTGCCTTGCCGCTTAAGTTTAGAGGCTGTCATTTTCAGTTGCGGTACGAATCAGAGAACATCAGCCCAACTCATAACTAAAACGCTGATTTGAAAATAAAAGATAAGTTTTTGCCTTCCACGACACACCTATTATAGCGGGGTAATTAGAAATCCATTTGATCCCTTTCACAAAACCAGCTTGGTTGGCAATCAGATATTACACATCCGCCAGTCTTAAATTTCCTTTTAGCTGGCAACTTGTTCTTTTCAATTTTCTCAAAAAATAGCCCGTAACGAATTGGAACAACTTCGCTAGTCTGTTTACAAATCGGGCATATTCCGTCTTTTGTTTTATCATAAGGGCATGTTGACGCATAGGAGATATCGATGTTCACTGTTTCTCCATCCTTGAGATAGACTATACCTTTCGTCATACGGATAGGAGCGACGAGAGAATGTTATTGTAAACGTGTCTGCCGGCAATTTTTCAAATTCGAAGGATAGATTCTCATTGATTTTAACGCTGTCATTTACTGTTTTGTATTTAAGCAATACAAATGTATTTTCAATGATTGTACTCTTATTTTCTATGTCCTGACGATTTAGTTTTCCAGTAATTTTCCCTGTTTGAGAATATCCAAGTGAATAACTGCAGATTAAACACAGAAAGCACTTGATTTTAGTATTCATTCTTTTTAATTGTAGAAAGTTCAACTGATTGCGCATAACTGGTTAACCAAACACACGTTCTATCCCCCATAGCCAAGTAAATTTATTTGCTCTCCCACTATGTCCTTTGGATAAAATAACATGCATTTTTTGAAGTCGGTTCAAAAATACCTTCATGTCACCATCGCACCAAAAGTCCAAATCGTTAAACAACATTTTGTAGTAATCGTCTTCACTTCTAAAATTCTTTTCCCTTGCGGTTATTGGTCCATTGCTCATCAACTGGCATACAAATTTTCATTTTCCTATTTAATTTGGGACAAATTGGAAAATTAGAAGACTGGGCCCAATGAGGTTTCCCGGCAATTGCAACAATATCAAATTCATTGTCCCCATTTATACCATCAAAAGGCTTTAAAGAAAAATTCTCTTTATTGTAAATATTATAAGAATCTCGTCTTAGCTACTCATGGATTGTCGAAAACTTAGCGGAATCTGTAGGGTAAATTATCTTTGGCGCTTTTGGATTTTCATAGTCCAAAAAAGATAGTCACAATCTGTGAAAATAGGGCAAATTTGATGGAGAGAGAAGGGTAGCCAGTCAAAATTTTTATCTTCCTTATTGATGAATCCAAGTATGGTAGACCTCCATAAAACTCATTGTCTGGAATCTTGAAGTCAAATGATATATCTCCGCCGATTTGATGCAGACCATTATTGTCTTGCGCAAACTCGAATTGTTTTTCAAGTTGAATAATTCTCCAATCAAACTCATGGCTTTTGATAATTTAAGTTGTTGGGTAAATGGCACACTTCAAGTAGGGGCTAGTGATTTCAGGGAAATTCGAGCAACTCAACCCAGCATTTGTATTGTGTTTAAATAGATTTACAAATTTCGACCATCTTCAGTTATCAGTCAGTGTCTATCAGCAGCCATCAATGTTTGGGAACCTGCTTATCTCTTGCATCCGATATCAGATGTGCCACAATCTCCCATTTGCCTCCGCTTTTTTGAAATACCCGCATATGCGTTGTTTGCCGGTCATGGAGGACTGAGCCATCGGCATTTGCTGCCCCTTTCGGACCACGGCAGTATGGACAATCACCGTTGTGCCATTTAATACCTGATAGTGATGTTCTGCTGTCTCGCTTTGGCCGGCCATTACAAAAGGCAAGGAAAAAACCTCTTTAAGCAGCGATTCCACTTCCGCTTGGCCATTGCACTTGTCGCCAAAAGCATTCGTGAAACGGGCATCCTGACTATAGCCCTTCGCCGCCAGCAGATAATCTTTTGTTTGCCAAGCCTTGTTCCAATCATCAATGATGGAAAGTATTTGCAGGCTGTCTTGGGACGACTGATTTTGTCCAGATGCATATAGCACGCAGGAGATACCAATCCACAACATGAAGAAATATTTCATAGCATTTTTTGGTTGAAACGAGAATGACTTCTGGGTCTTGGTCTTGAATGTAGCCTTGAGGACAGCATCAATGTTCATCTATCCAACCCCTAAATAAAGATAATTGAAATATTGAAGGACAGCTGATGCTTTTCTACTCCATAGCGCCATAACCGATTCGGCAGCTCTGCCCTAAGTTTCCTGTAAATTTAGAGAATTCCTTCATTACTGGAATTTGTGGGGTGGGGTCTTATAAATTTGTAGACGCAATAATTACACATTGAACTTTAGATAGCCACAGCCAATGCATGGCATTCATTTGAACCATGTTAGTAACTGCAAATTGAGGCTTTTTGATTCACAATTCAAATACGCCTATTTCATTCTAAAAAATCCTCCATTTCCTTTATTTTACTTTCATAGTTCTTGTTAAGATAGGGCTTCGTTAAAAAAAGTATCAAACCCATGTAAGCCATAGTTCCCATTCGCCATGGCAATGGAAGGCCCAAAAAATCTTTATCAGTAAAAAGAACAATAATTGAAAAAACAGAAATGACTAAAGAGCACCTCCAATACCACCGGAGTGTTTTACGGAAATACGCTAAGAACCATACCACATTAGAACGAATATCCTGCGAAAAATCTATGTTGTTTATCGATTTATCCAATTGAAAAAAACGATAAATAATAGGCGAAATCCCAAAAAATACAATTGCGATAAGCTTGTAAAAAAACGGGGAGATTTGCCCTCTACATAGGGCAACAATAGCAATAAACAGAGAAAAAATCATTACAATCAGTGCCGCTTCACGATAATATGCCTTCCGCATTTTCTGAGCTGGTCGTAATAATAATGTCAATTTCTTCAGCAAATCGTCTTGTGATATTTCGACAGATGGCTGTCTTTTCCAAATCGTTTTTAAATTGTCAATTTCCATATCTCGCTATTTTTTCTCTCAATTGTTTTTTAATTCGGCTTACTTTTACTGCCACATTGTTAGGGCTCAAACCTGTTATGCTAGCTATCTCGGCATAAGGCAAATCCTCTAGAAAAAGTATGATAATTGATTTTTCAACCGTACTGAGCTCGCCGATGGCTTTGTACAAAATAATCAAATCATCATCTTCCTCTACATTGGCAAAATTCATGTTGTGGCTTTCTAAAGGTATCAATACCAAATTTTTATGTTTTTTCCTGGTTTGATATAGTGCGGTATTCAATGCGACCTTATATAGCCATGTTGAAAAATTTGCCCGCCTTTCAAAACGTGAATAAGACTGCCAGGCATTAAATAATATCTCTTGAAGCAGGTCTTCTCTATTGGCGGGGTTATTTTCATACACCCTGCATATCTTATGAATGATTCCATAATGAGGGGCCAGTTCTTCCGTAAATCTGTGTTTTAGCTCATCTGTCATTTTTTTAATTCTTGGTAAAATTCCTGAAAGCAAAACCCATCAAAACGTTGTCCAGTACTATGGAAGAATTTCTGCCATTTGACACAAACAAATAGATATCGGTGCCGTTTTGAAAAGCCAAGACGCTTCTCTCGATTGAAACGCTTTTGATGGCGTTCAACCCCCTGAATTTTACTTTTGTAAGTGATTGACTGTCTGAGGCATATTTGCGTACCTCGCATTCTAGTGATGTATTCAACAAACTAATATTCACATAAAAATCAATGCTTTGGTTGGAAGCTTTGTTTTTCATTGTAAACAGTACACTTTCAGGATACACTTTATCCATAGTGGTAAAGGTAAAATTCTCTAATGGCTTCATAGATAACTCCATACCCCAATTAATATATCTGCCATCTACAATGTCATACGGTTTGCAATGGGCTGATCTCTCGATTCTGTCTACTGTATAACTAACGGTTTCTACCGTAATGTTTGCGTAGAGCTGCGAACCGCCGATAAGGGATTCGCCCATTCCATTTTTTACGGAGTTACGGTTATAAAAGAAACGTCCGGCATCAGCAGGACCTGCTGGACTGGGCACAGCGGCATCAATCGGTATCCATGAGTTGTCTATATACACTTCCACCCAAGCATGACCACCCCATATTCCGTGCACATATATAAAGCCTGAAAGATAGCGCGAAGGTATGCCTGCAGCCCTGCATAGCGTAGTAAGAACAGTAGCGTAACTTATGCAGGTACCCTCTAAATTCCTGATAGCCTCTGAGGAAGGAGCCATGACAATCCCCGTGTTAAATTTCATATTTTGATGGACCCAATTTCTCAAAAGAATAGCTTTCTGCCATTCGTTCTTTTCGTTTCCAACCACTCTATGGGCTATTTCTTGTGCCATTGAGTCGTCTTTATCAATAAAATAGCTTGATGCTAAGTATTCAGAAACCTGCTCCTTGCTCAAGGCTTCTTTTAAAGCACCAACAGCGGGCTGTTTGACTTCCAATATCACATAATTATCTTTTTTTTCGAGTACTCGTTGGTAACTTCCTTCAAAATTTGGTAAGCCAAGTCCTGTCTTGTTTTGGGTGATTTTCAGGGTTATTGACTCCAACGCCCTGGATTGTGGAAGGCGTACATTTGACCGGGTAATAGCATCGACATATTGGTCTTCAGTCAATTCCATTTTCATTTTGGAATAGGCAATGGCTGTTTCCTGGTCTGCAAATAGAATTTCCATTTTACCAAATGGACTTGGTTCTTCCGATTTTAAGAGCTCACCCCTAACGTTAAGCCATAAGTCTCTGCTAGTGGGTAGTCCCGGGAATGTTTCTTTAATCCGCATAGATTTTATGGTGACCCCATTTAGATTAAAATCTTCAAAACCCATCAGCTTTCTTGTTCCAATGGCCAGAATACCAAACTCCTCCAAATATATTTGGAAAGCAACCGTATCGTCAATCATTTTTAGTTGGGAAATAGTCTGTAGGCGAACACCCTCTGGACCATTCATTTTCCCCGAATAGGGTAAATCTGTCACTGAGGTTTTCCCACCGGCCTCACTGGCTATTTGAACATTGTTTGGCAATACTATAAGGTGAGAAACCTTTCGTTGCTGTGAGAGTAGTATGTCAGAATCGATTTTTGATAACTGGCCCGAAAGGTCTTCATTGATAGATTGCTGTGTGCTGATTATTGTTTCTGATCCTAGGCGTGCCAACCTTACGTAATACTTAAGTTGGTTAAATACGCTTTGTGCATTTGTTGACCTTTCTTCAAAAAAATAGCCGGCTGGTTTGTTTCCAATGCTTAGGGTGTACCATCTTTGATTTGACTGTCCAAAGGAAACATTCACACTCAAAACCACCATTAAAATGGTAAACATTTTTCTTCGCTTCATCACTGATAATTGCTTTGGACCAATTAGTGACAGAAAGCAATGAAATATTACAAGTGGGTGGTAAAAACCTTTTTTTGGTTATTACCGTTAGGAAATGCGATTGGTAGCACTAATATTACATCTCGTTACATCATCGTATCAATCCTTTCGTTGTGTCGTTTTAGCCTCACCGCAAACAACCAGGCCTTCGGATGGGGTAAGCATCTAGGCTCATCTGTCTAGCCTATGTGCTTAAATTCCGATTGATATAATAAAGTATAGCTCTTTTCGCCAACCCGCCCTAACGTAAAGCCCCGGTTGGACTGAACCTTCGTCAGCCCTGCGGCAAGTTTGGTAGAATTCTTTCATTATTTGAATTTGCGGGTAGGGCATAATAAAAAAAATCGCAGAAAAGCACTAATGAAACAAGCACCGAAACCAGACCTGCCGTGAGATGGAAGGCCGTGAGGCATTGCTGGAACGCTTCTTGTAAAATCGGCATCGTTGACCGCAGCCCGAGAACTTTTGACGACTATGGCCACATTGCGGCGAGGAGCTTGCAAAAACCTCGGGTTTTAAAGCCGCTGCATGCGGTATAATAAAAAATCAGGCTTCGCGACTGCCTGCCAGCACTGTACCCTTGCAACAACAATCCCTAATACAACCATTACTCACCCCTCACCCGTTTCATTCAACCAAGCTTTCATTTCTGGCTTTCGGCCAAAACGAAAGCTTAGTGGTTGTAGACAGTTGATTCTGTATGCCTATTGCTGCTATTTCCGTTTCAATATTTGTAAAGTCTCCTGCCAAAGCGAATGATTTTAAGCGGTCTAAAAACTTTTTTCATCAATTTCTTGGTTGCCTGGCTTCAAGTATTCACTTTGCGTAATTCCATTACAGGTCGGCTAATTTTTTGTCAAGATATTGATTTAAGAGGTCTTTTTTTTGTCTTGATGGCTGCGTAAATTAAAAGTTCATATTTGTTGTCAAGCCCAAAGCTTTTTGACTCAATTTCCTTCCGTCTTTCAATTATTTTGTCGTATGAGTTATATGTTTGAAAGTAATTTTCAACATCTGTTTTAATTCTTATCTCTAAGTAAATAGCTAGGTCATTCCATTCCTGTGTCAACGGATAGGATGTCCTGCGATGATTATTCATTATGTCGCCCAAAGAAACGATGTTAAGCATAGTGAATCTATGTCGCCTATAAAAGTCAACAGGCTTGATTGATGTTCTTACTTTTAGATAGTAAGAACCTTTGTCCTTCTCAATGGAAACTGTCTGCTCCAGTTGATGTACTTGTCGGGATAACTTAATGAGTGATGCTGCCTGGTCTATTGAGTAGTCGTTAATAAGCGATACCAATTACTGCCAAACTTTTTGAAAGTCGGGTTGATGTCTGCTTTGTCTAATAGTTTATATACTTTTAATTCTTCCACATAGGGTCTGTCTTAATTGCCTACACTGAGCAGGGCTTTATGCACGTTGGGAAGTATTCCGTCTGCTCATAACCGCTGCTGATTGAAAATATTTTGCTTAAGTTAAGGTTAAAAGTCGAATGATGCTTGTCCATCGAACCATTGCCTGAATTTGCAAAATGGCTGATTAACTTCCGGCCAGCCAAACTTACATAAAAATTCTTGGCGCCTACGGGCTATTTATGGAACGCAACTCGTGACTTTTGTCACCCGAAGTTAAAATTGCTAAGGTTGTGTCCTTCGTTTTACTGATGATTTTCTAGACCATTGACGGCTCTATAAGCCAGTTTCTGGTCACTCGTAATACCGAGATTACGTTCTGTCACAAATCTCTTATCTATTAATGTGAGTTGAATTTGTGCAAGTACTCCAACTTTTACTCTTACTTCATGGTCCTTAGTACTAACCTTTGCCTCCAGAATTGTCAAAGCCATAAGCAGCGGACTTGTTACCCATACAAACATAATTCTGTCAATTAAAAATGTCGCAGCAGCAATAACGGGGTAGAAAAGGAAAAGCAGAAATAAATTTTTTGCGAGGTCTGAAGTGCCCGTTTGAAAAAAGCAAACGTCATAGAACCAGTCAAGAGAAATGCAATTACAAGTAATCTGTCAAGCCACACACCCTTGAGCCTTACAATGAAAATATCAAACAGCAAAATCAATACCAAGACTATATGAGCCTTAATCAACGAATTTTTGTATTTGTCCTTCCAGTCGTGTTTGACAAAAAATAAAACAATTGTCAGTAAATGAAGGCATATGTAAATAGCAGGTAGTATGATTTTAACTTGCAGGCCACTCAAATATAGCCGTCACTGGCAACACCGTAAAAATTTTCCAATAGGATTAAGATATCTTCTTTTCAACGATTTACAAAAAAAACGTCACGACAATTGATTATCCCAGCGAGGCCAATACAAACTATTGGAGGCAGCTTACCCGAAAGTAGGGTGTATCTACACTCTGTACTTTTCCCGTTAGGATTTTTGCTATTGGATAAAAGCTTTAGCAGGGCAACCAAGTCTACCATCCGGTTATTTTCTGGACACGCCATTGAATGCACATCGGCGACCTTCCAAAACACTCAACTTATGCCCGTACTTATGGTCCTGTACCAAGCTTATCTCACAGTCCCTCACAGCCGCCCCACCAATATTGATGAACATCCAGACTTTTTGTCGGAGAATGACAAAAAAACTGGAATCAAATCCTATTTTTAGAAATAGGATTTGATTCCAGCCCTTACCTAAAGCCGCTATGGCAAAAGGTCATGCAAAATTTTCCTCAAATTTAACGAGGGATACTGTCACGACGGGCGGTATCCGATGTGGGCATTGTATCTGTCGGCGTGGTTGTTGTCATCGTATCCACATCTTTTGTCATACCAGTGTCCACACCGTTGGGATTGTTATTTGGTACGCCTCCGCAGGCAGCCATCATTCCGGCCAATCCTAATACGGCAGCGAGTAATTTAATCTTTTTCATGTTATTTTTTTTAAGTTAAGAATACTGTCTTGCTTAAAAAAACGTGCCGGAGAGATAATGTGCTAATTTGCTAATTTGCCAATGGAACAGCCAAATACAGCCATAATCAGCTAATGTGCTAGTGTGCTAATGGAACAGCCAAATACAGGGATACTATACTCTACACAGTATGAAATTGTGCAATGGTTTGCTGAAATTCCCAATGCACACATGTACGGCACCCTTGGGTCGGGAATCCTATGCCGCGGGAAGTATAGCTAATTTGATAGTCTGATAATTTGCTAATGGAACAGCCAAATACAGAGATAATTAGCTAATTTGAAAGTGGACAGCCGAATAAGGGTGCGTGAAAGCCAATCAGCTAAACAAAGCCACCAAATCCTTTTTGGAAAATGACTTCAAGATGCCGGCATCTGTTTTTATGAGGCCGCTGGCGAGTTCTCTTTTGGAGGCCTGTAGTTTCATGATTTTCTCCTCGATGGTATTGGGACAAATAAGGCGCACGGCCATTACATTTTTATGCTGGCCAATGCGGTAGCAGCGGTCAATGGCCTGGTTTTCCACGGCAGGGTTCCACCAAGGGTCTACCAAGTATACATAGTCGGCACCGGTCAGGTTGAGGCCCGTGCCACCCGCTTTCAGGCTGATGAGGAATACCCGCACCGTTTCATCATTTTGGAAAGCATGCACTTTTGCCGCCCGGTCCTTGGTTTGGCCGGTAAGCCATTCAAAGCCGATGCCGGTTTTCACCAACGCTGTCCTTATCAATTCCAGCATACCCACAAACTGGGAGAAAACCAATATCCTATGCTCGGGCGCCTTGCTGCGGATTTCTTCCATCAGCACTTCAATCTTGGCGCTTTCAGAAGTGTAGAACTCCTCGTTTTTCAACAGGGATGGCGCATTGCAAACCTGTCGCAATTTGGTGAGGCCCTGTAGTATATGAATGGTTTGCTTGGGCAGTTCCTCGTCTTGGTGTGATAAGAGAAAATCCTGGTAATGCTTTTTGCAGGCATCATACACCCGGCGCTGGGCCTCCCCCATCTCGCAATAAAAAACCATTTCCGATTTATCGGGCAACTCTGTGGCCACCTGTTGCTTGGTCCGCCGCAGGATAAAAGGGGCAATTTTCTTCTGCAGTTCCAAGGCCCGCTTGCTGTCGGCAAATTTGTCTATGGGGATAGCATATAAATCTTTGAACAGCTGCAGGCTGCCCAACAGGCCGGGGCTGGCAAAAGACAGCTGCCCATATAAATCCATGGTATTGTTCTCCAAAGGTGTGCCGGTAAGCACCAGCCGGTTACGGCTTTGCAGCAGGCAGGCCGCCTGATAGCGCTGGCTCGTCGGATTCTTGATGTTCTGCGATTCATCCAGCACGATATAGTTGAACCGGCATTTCTTCAGCAATAGTATGTCCGACAGCAGGGTACCATAGGTTGTCAGAATAATTTCAAAAGAATCAAAGCCTTCTATCCCTTCCATCTTTTCCTGCCCATAGAAAGTATGCAGCCGGAGTGATGGGGCAAACTTCGCCAATTCCGCTTGCCAGTTGAAAATGAGGGAAGTGGGGACCACGATAAGATTGGTGTTTTGTGCGGCGGTTTCCCGTTGGCTGAGCAGGAATGCGATTACCTGTATGGTTTTGCCGAGCCCCATATCATCTGCCAAACAACCTCCGAAGCCAAAGCGGTCAAGAAAACAAAGCCAGTCCAAACCCTCTTTTTGATAAGCCCTTAGGCTGCCCTGCAAACCATCCGGCAAATCCACCGCTTGTATGGATTCAAAATTGTCAATGGCAGACTGATAGGCCCCCAGCCTTTCTTTCGCATCCGGCAAAAACATTTCCTCATCGTACAGTGCAGCAATATTTGCAAAGCCTGCCCTGGGTGTGCGGAGGATATCCTCCATCAGGTCGCCGGCTTCGAAATATCTGGCCATTTTCTCCACCCAGTCGGCCGGTAAAATCCCAAAGCTGCCATCGCCTAGCCGCACATATTTGCTTTTATTCCTTACGGCGGTCTGAAGGTGTTTCAGCGATAGTTTCTGGTTGCCAAACCGTACGTCCACCGAAGTATCAAACCAATCGGCTCCGTTGCTGACAGTTATGGAGACCTTGGCTCTATGCGGGTTCAAACGTTTTTTGTTCAGCGAGCTAAAACCCAACACCGTGATGTTTTGGTTTTGCCACTCCTCAAAGGCCTCCAAAAACCAGTCATCGGTTAAAAAGCGGTTTTTATGCAGGTAAAATGATTCGCCCAGTTCCATTTGGTCCTCAAAATCGGCATGCTGGCGGAGCAGTATGCCCATAAACCGGTACTCAAATTCCGTATCCCGCTCCACCACAAAGGGATTGCCCGATGAATCGACCGCATACAGCTGCCGGCGGGAAAGCAGCGGCACTTCCACCTTGCCATACCTCATCACCGGCAGCACCGACACAAAACCACCTTCGTCGGAGAGGTAGATAATCCGCTCAGGCGGCTCATGAAAACCACTCTCCTCCAATTGCACCTGGGTGGCGGGCTTTAGAAAGGCATAAGAAATACGCACTTTGTTTTCCAACGGGCCCAGCACGTTTTGCCGGAATGCCTCGAACTTGGATTGGTGCATCACAATCTTATGATGATGTTTTTTGAAGAACTCAATTACCTGCAGGAAATGCGGATTGTCAACCAGATACAAGACATCGCAGATGGGGATAAAATAGCCATAGCGAAGTGTAATCTGCTGAAACGAATAAGGCATTTCATCTATTTCCAGATACCCTTCTATTTCATAAAATTGGTCTTTATGATTTACTTGCAAGGCGAGGCCGCCTTTCAGTTCCACCATTTTCACCGGTGTCAGTGAATTGGTCGAAACGGCCCCGGCGGCATCCCCTGTCTTGCAATAAATCTCCAGACCAAGCGGGTTGGCCACTATGGCTTTCAATGCCGGCAGGTCTTGCGCCTGATGGGGTATATATGTTTCCTGAAATATCGAAAGCCCCGTAAAAAAGCGCATTTCCGACAGCTCCTTGGCACTCCAAAGTTTGGCGGTTATATCAAGGGCTGTCAAGGGGTTTTTTATCTTTCCTTCCCGGCCTGTGGGGGCATCATACAGCCAGATATTTAAATGCTTGTAATATTTGTGCTGGCCTAATACCATCACGGTTTTACTGCCCTCCTCCCCCGCTGTCGTTGCCGGCAATTTGGATGCATCACCGGCCAATAGATTTTCCTGAAAATAAACCTGGGTTTCGGCATTGAAGGGGAAAAGCTCCTTTGCCAGCGGTTTTATGGAGATGTTTTTCTCCCGGTACTCCAGTTCAAAAAAATCGTCCAGATCCCGCTCCTGCTCCAATCCATAATCCTTGGCAAATTTCCTGATGGTGTCCTGCCGCAGTTTTTTATCAAAAAATAACCGGACTTCCAGGCGGTCCATTATTAGGAACAACACCTGCGCCTGATGGACGCAAAGCTTTTTCTTAGCGGTGGAACATTCACAGTGCAATACCAGCGCACCAGCCTGTATCCTTGCCCCCACAGTAGGAAAGGTGGGGTTTCCAGGTGATTTTATAAAAAATGCATGGTCTATACTGATTTGCTGGGGATAAATGCCCGCCAAATCTTTTGTATCGGCTGGCACCGCGCCGGAACTATGCCTGAAAATAAATGTATTGGTCAAAGCCGCTATATCAAATTGCTCAAGCACATACTCGAATTGGTGAGGATCGCCTGCTTCCGCCAAATGTTCCATCAGGGGCATGCTGCAAAATAAACATGAAGGAGGTGATATTGTTGGAAATACAAAAGGAAATGTTCAATGCTCAATTTTCAATGGCCAATTCTCAATGAACAGCCCGAAGCCCTTTACTTGGCTCCTTCCTTTTCTGCGTCCTCTGCGTGTATTTCCTCCATTCCTCTGCGGTTAAAAAAAATTCCGAATCTTTGAAGTCGCCACATACCAAAACATTTCACTGTTTTGCCCCTTGTCAAGTTTAGTAAAGTCAAGTTCCATGAAAATGCGCTGACTATTAGGGCATCCCAAAAACAAGTTTGCGGTATTCGAATGTCTACATTTGTGACAAAGACAGCCAATCTGCAAAATAAAGATTGCCATGACTGAATAAAGATGAGGAAGATAACAACCTTTTTTTCGTGGAAGACAATGGCGATATATGGGCTGCTGGCTTTCTTTTCTTATCTGATGTGGATGATCACCATCCAATATATCCCTGTCAATCTCAACGCTGCCTTTTTAAAGACCAAGCAGGTAGAAGTCCAGGAAACCCACTATCAGGTTGCGTTCTTTATACATGTATACACCAGCATGCTGGCCTTGTTGGCTGGCCTTACACAATTTTCCAATTATCTGCGTTCCAGGCAGGTCCATATTCATAGGTGGGTGGGGAAGATATATGTAGCCATTGTATTGTTTGCCAGCGGCCCCACTGGTTTGGTGATGGGTTTCTATGCCAATGGCGGCATTATTTCCCAGATATCATTCTGCCTGCTGGCCACTCTGTGGATTTTTTGTACCGCCCAGGCATTTAAGGCCATCAGGTTAGGAAAAATCAATGCGCACCGGGAGTGGATGTACCGCAGTTATGCCTTGACGCTCTCTGCTATTACCCTCCGGCTGTGGAAATGGTTGATAGTGCTGCTGTTTGATACCCGGCCGATGGATACCTACCGGATAGTTGCGTGGCTGGGCTGGGTGTTGAATCTGGCGATAGCGGAATGGCTGATTTACCGGTGGCGTCTAGGGCGGGCCATGGTTAATAATTAATCGGCATGGGACAGAAAAAGCTAAACCTGTCCTATTCTCAAGGGTAAAGCGGAGATTGTTTTGGTAGGTGACAGCATCAAGAATTTTAGATTTTTTTCAACCGCAGAGGAATGGAGGAAATACACGCAGAGGACGCAGAGAGATATGGAACTGATTGAAAATGCTTTATGCAGTCCAGTATATCCTTTAAAACTGTAAATACAACCCTACTGCTTTCCCTATTTTCTGGCAATTTTCTTCTTTCCAGATTTGTTCTTTCCGGCTGAATGTTTATTTTAGTCTCCTAAACATTATCAGTATGCTTGCCCTTGAACAGGTTTTACAGCAATATTTTGGTTATAGTCAGTTCCGCCTGAACCAACAGGAGGCGGTGGAAAATGTGTTGGCAGGAAAAGATACCGTATTGTTGATGCCCACCGGCGGCGGCAAGAGTATCTGCTACCAGTTGCCTGCCGTCTTGCTTTCCGGCGTGGCCATCGTTATCAGCCCGCTGATTGCCTTGATGAAGGACCAGGTGGATGCGCTGAGAGCCAACGGCATTGAAGCTTCTTTTCTCAACTCATCGCAACCATATTACGAACAGCAGGAAGTTATAAGCCGACTGCCCAAAAAAGATGGCGGCGCGAATGGCCAACCGCTCAAGCTCTTATATGTGGCGCCCGAAAGATTGGTGGGTGATAACCGGCTGATCGACTACCTGCAGCAAATAAATGTATCACTGTTTGCTATTGACGAGGCGCATTGCATCAGCCAATGGGGCCACGATTTCAGACCCGAATACCTGGCTTTGGGCAAATTAAAGCAGCGCTTCCCCGCAGTGCCGCTTATTGCACTCACCGCCACTGCCGACAAGCTTACAAGGCAAGACATTATTGAAAAACTCCGCCTGCAAGATTTCCTGCTGTTGGAGAATTCGTTTAACCGGGAGAATATCTGGTACTATATCCGGCCAAAAAAGGATTATTTCAACCAATTGGTGGAATACCTGCGGCAGCATCCCGGCGACAGCGGTATCGTGTATTGCCTGTCGAGGGCGTCGGCCGACGGGCTTGCCGAGGAGCTGTCGAACGAAGGTTTTTCTGCCGCAGCCTATCATGCCGGACTGGATAAAAATACCCGTGAGCAAAGGCAGGACAGTTTCCTAAAAGACGACATAAAAATCATAGTGGCCACCGTGGCTTTTGGTATGGGTATCAATAAAAGCAATGTGCGCTTTGTGATACATGCCGACCTGCCCAAGAATATCGAGGGTTATTATCAGGAAACCGGCAGGGCCGGCCGGGATGGATTGCGCAGCGATGCCATCCTTTTTTACAGTGCCGGAGATAAGATCAAGCTGCAAAGCTTTGCCCGGGTAGAGGGCAACGAGGAACAAAGCCGTATCCTGCTGCAAAAGCTGGACAACATGGCCCGCCTCTGCGAGATAAAGACCTGCCGTCGCAGATACCTGCTCAATTATTTTGGCGAAGATGCTCCTGCCAACTGCGGCAGCTGTGATGCCTGCCTGACTGAATACGACCGACATGACGCCACCGTTGAGGCACAAAAAATACTCAGTGCAGTGTCCAGATTAGAGGAGCGCTTTGGGATTGGATATCTGATTGATTTCCTGCATGGAGAACCCACCATCAAGCCCCATCACCAGTTGCTCAGAACATTTGGCAAGGGCCAGGATATCTACAAGAAAGTATGGCGGGAATATATCAGGGAATTGTTGGAGCAGGAAGCATTACGCCAATCAGAAGGCGAATACCCCGTGCTGCAGTTGACACCGAGGAGTAAACGCATCTTATTTGAAGGCGAGCAGTTTTTCAGCCTGCATGAGCGCAAGGGCAAACAGGAGAAAGCCATGTACAGTACGGAGCCTGCAACGGCGCATCCTATTTTGCTGGATCAGCTGAAGAGCCTGCGGGGCAATTGGGCCAAGCGGGAGAATGTGCCTTCCTATGTCATTTTCAGCGACGCCACTTTGGTGGAACTGGCTGTTTACCTGCCGCTTACGTTAGAGGAAATGTCCAAAATATCCGGATTTGGAGAAGTGAAGCTTGCGAAATACGGACAAGCATTTCTCGAGGGAATACAGGCCTATTGCCAGGCCAACAACCTGACCAGCAATATCCACAACAAGATACCCAAACGGCAACGGCAAACTGTGGCGGGTGTAACTACAAAAGTGGGAGATACCAAAAGGGAAAGCCTGCGGCTGTATCAAGAAGGCAACACTGTAGCGCAGATTGCCGAACTCAGACAGCTGTCACCCACCACCATTGAAGGCCATCTTGCCTACTATGTAGAAAGGGGCGATATGGACGTACTTGAATTTTTGGCTCCTGACAGACTCGATACATTGGTGAACGCATGCCAGCAGGTAGGCGGACAAGCACTTACACCTATCAAAGAGTTCCTAGGTGAGGAATATGGTTATGGAGAAATCAAGCTGGCCTTGGCTTATGCAAAGAGTGTGCATATTGTTGCTGGTTCTAGCGCAAATTGATTGAGTTGATTGGGTTAAATGAGTAAATTGGGTTGGATTGACTGAGTATATAATCCCAGCCACCTGGTGTGGCGGAACCAAGCCGAAAACAGGGGACATCAAAGTTTGATTTTCATCCCCGAAAGTTTATCCCTATTGTGTTGCAGCGGGTGTTGAAACTTTTATCCGCATATCCAACTGCGCATCTGCGTAAAACAGATTCCCCGCAGATTACACAGATTTAAAAGGGCGGACTTAACGCAGATCAAGCCCTTTTGCAGACACCACAATGCCATACCTAACAAAAGGTGACTGCAGGTCAGCAAGATTTTGCGCCTAGAACACCTAGTTCCATAAAAGATTATTTATAAGTACCTCCAAAAGGGAATGAGGTAGTGCTTGAACAAACGGGAGAAAAAAATCAGTTTTTTTTTCTCCCGTTTAAACCTTTCCCTCTTTTAAGACTCTGTATTGGCGAAAGCAGCAGGATAAAAAGGGGATCGCTCACTAGTGGGCGGCCCCTTCTGCTTTGTTAATATAACAGCCGTATTTTAATCAATCATGCACCACCAATACGGGTATATGACTGTGGAAGGCTAATTTCTTGGCGTGCTGATGGGAGAAAAAGCTCTCAAAAAATGTATGCTTTTTAGGAAAAATCAGAATCTGGTCTATACCTGCCTGATCGACAAAGTTGTTGATGATTTCAGAAAAGTTTGTACCGCCCAGAAAGGTGAAGGAATACTTATAATCGGCAAAAATGGTTTCAAGCTTTACTTTCTCCGCCTTCTTTTCAGGCGTAAGCTCCTCTTCGGAGCGCACACCCACATGCACAAAATGTATTTCAGGCTGTAGGATATCTAGCCATTTCTTAATGGGGGCAACCGCGATGTTTTTCTCCACATTCTCAAAAGCCACCGCCATGGCTACTTTGCCCGACCCTTTAAAAACAGCGTCGGGCGGAACAATCATAACAGGGCAGGTATTCTCCCTTGCAATCTCCAACGCATTCTTACCTACAAAACTGTCATCCAAAGATGAGTTGCCAGTAGTCCCCATCACCACCATGTCTATATTGTGTTTTTCAATCACCGCCTTTATCCGTTCAGGCAATTCCCCTATTTCGGCCACTATTTCCATAGGAGAAAGCCCCATTTCAAAAAGATTCACCTGAAGTGATTCGAGAGACCGCAGGTTGTTGGCCAAAAAAGCCTCCCCATTGAAATCGATAGGCGTGCCGTCGGCGCCGGCATGCACTTCTTCAGTCACATTGTAAAGTATCACTTCTTTTTTGGGCATTCTTTCAGCCATCTGAACCGCATAGAGTGCAGCATTGACGGAAACACTGGAAAAATCGACCGGGACGAGAAAACGTGGCATAGGCAATTATTTTGGTTAAATTTAACAGATAAACGATACCAATAACCAAAAAATTTTATGAGCCCAAACTTTTACAAAATAAAAGTTGGAATGGGTATGCTTATTTTGTTCCCCAAGCCCATTTCAAGAAATCCGGAAAAGCCCTAGCCCAGGTAGGAACATCATGCCGCCCATCCGCCAACTCCAGATACTTGATGTCTTTCCCCCGATAGTAACCCTTCCCCTCCAGTTCGCCTATCAGCCCCAAAGTATCGTCAATGCTGTCGATAATGCCGTTATTGTTTCGGTCGGCCGTTTCGTCAAGGCTGCCGGTCTGAAAAAAGAACGAGAGCCCTGATGCGTATTTCCCCTCCCGCACCAGCTTGTGCATCACCCGGTCAGTTTCCTCCACGTACCCCTCTTCCAATCCCCTGAGCCGCCACCAGAAAGAACCACTGAACACACCCACTTTGCTGAAAGTACCGGGATTTTTCCAGGCAATATCCATGGCGCTCAAGCCTCCCAAGGAAAAACCAGCAAAGGCGGTTTCCTTTATTTTTCTAAGTGCATATTTTTTTGTTACAAACGGAATCAGTTCCTGCAGTACAAATGCCCGGTGTTGTTTTGCCTTGGAACCACGGTTCATATAATCCAGTATATCGGCAGTGCCATATTCCAGTTTACGGTCTTCATTGCAATAGATGCCAACGACCATCACTGGTTCTATCTCCCCGTTTTCCAGCAATTCGTCCAATATGGGTGCAAATGGCATACGGGGAAGGTCTTGTCCATCGTTGACCAACAGGAGATTTACCACTTTTTCCAATTTAAGGTTTTGGGGAATATATGCGTCCAATATCACTTCCCTACCCAGATAGGTTGAAAATAACACGAAGGGTTCTACGTTATAATGCTCCAAAATAAGTTTCTCATCAGTCATCTGCCAAAAATAGGTAATGAAGGCTTTGTTTGGTTTGAAATGAGCATATATGTGTTAGCTAATTGAGGAACACTGAAATCTTTCATGGCTCGGGCATTTTCTAGCATTTCAAGAGCAATACGGCTACAATTTAGCAATTTGAGGTATAAAAGCTTGGTGTCCAAACATGTCGCTGATGGTCTGCCTGAGGCTGCTCGTTACTAAGGGGTTGGCATACAAATAAAAAATAGCATAGAGCGATTCAACAATTCATCAAGGATAACAAAATTGTATTGAATAATATAAATAACCCATAGAAAGACCGAAAGCCACGCATAAAGGAAAAAATACCATTTTAGCATATGGGCACCTCAAAAAAACCCTGATATTTTGTTATTCAAATTTTTAACCGCCTCATTTAAAACTAGTAAACTCGGCGTTTAAAAATTTGAAAGCCTCGTCTGAAGGGTTTTTAGAGATGCACATATTTGATATTGCGATGAAATCAGTATACATTTTTCCTATTTTGGTGACTGGCATATGTGGTTGCGAGAGCACTGACACAGGTGGAGAAATCCCTGATAGTGAAATACCATTTGGTTGCTAAGTGAATAGGTAGTCGATGCATCGAACTAGATAATTGTCCAATTGATTCTGCATTTCAAGTAGATACATTCCTGCTGAAACACAGCTATGCCGCATTACCTTAAAATTAAATCAGCCATCTTGATATTTTGTTCATGTAATTTGGAAGATGGAAAGAAACAAAACATCATTCCAACTAATCCGGTTGACACTGTCAAACACATAAGGGAAAAGGGGCAAGCAAAATATTTTTCCGACCTAGCTGTAACATTACAGCTATTGCCAATAGATGAAAACATCGACAGCTTTGACCTGAACCTCTGGGTCAGTAGTATTTTTGTTTGAGCATTACTTAATGATTTTGAGATTACAAAACCCACTATGGAAACACATAAACTCCGCTATTATAAAAGGCAAGATGGACATACACGTATAAAGGAAGAAAAAATAAAGACCAAATTCTCCGTCTAAAACCTTCTTGATAGTTTAAAAAATGTTGATTTCGAAAGCTTGCCATCGCAAGAAGAGATAAAAGATTTTACAGATAATGTTGTCGATGGGATTACATACGATATTAAAGCTGCGACCAGAGGTTCGTATAAACATTTGAAATATCATTGCCCAGAGTATTTCTCATACAATGAAATCAACAATAAAAGTTTTTATACTTCATTTACCTGCTCGATAAGCATTTTCGCTTTTGGTGGCATATTTGTATCTTTTGATTAAGTTTAGCCAAAAAGGGCAGACAACATCCATCCGTTTGAGGTCTCTTCATTCCATTCAAAGTATCTTTCATGTACAATCTTTAAATAAATGACCCCATACATCAGCAAATCCGGCAAGCCATCGGGAGTAAAAGCATATGAAATCGGTGATGATTATATTAAAGTGAGATTCTCCAATTTTGAGACTTATCTATATCCTGTTTCATTGAATGGCAAACGGGTAATTGACAAAATGAAATTGCTGGCGCTGGCTTCAGAGGGATTCAGCACTTTTATTGCCAGGCATAAAGCCACACTCAAATTCGCCTGACTTCTTTCCCGTACGTGGCTATGTTGGGGTCAATGCCAGCAATTTGGCTGCGTACTTTCTATAGGGCACCTATATTTCAAACCCATAGCTCCGACGCGTTAACTTCCTTAAACTCCCAAGCATACAAACAAAGAAAAGGCTTTCCTACCCAAAACTAAAAATCTCTATTTCTTGCCTATAATAACAGCTTCCCTTAGCTTTACCAAGCATGGCTTGCTATATCCGAATCAATAGGGCATCTCTAAAAACCCCTCAGAGGAGGCTTTCAAATTTTTAAACGCCGAGTTTGCTAGTTGTAAATGAGGCGGTTAAAAATTTGAATAACGAAGTATCAGTTTTTTTTAGAGGTGCCCAATATTCGGTGTCAGGGAGCTTCGATTAAATCCAATATTCGTCGCGGCCGGAGTGTAACCGCAGGGTGGCACGGCATCTCTTAAAACCAGAAAAGTGGAAAATAAGACTGACAGGGAAGTGCTGCTTGCAACCATCCAACAAATGGCTTTGCCAAACGGAGCGGCAACCCTACAGGTGCACGAATTGATAAGTACCTGCCAAGCTTTGGCCGCTGAGTTGGGGGAGAAAAAAAAACAAATAGCCGCGCTTAACCTTGCCAACCAGCAACTGCAATTAATGGAAACCGATTTGCGCCAGCAAAATGAGAAGTTAGAAGGCCGGCTGGCCAAATGCAACTCCCAATTCGCCTTTATCAATCAGATAAGCCAGACCATTGTACAGGTAAAGGACGAGGAGACACTTTTCCGCAATGTATGCCGCATTGCCGTGGAGGCAGGCAAATTCAAGATGGCATGGATTGGTATGTTTGACAGCCTGCAGAAAAAGATAACCTTGCTCGACTACAACGGGATACCCGATTGCGACCTTGAACTTTTTGCCGCTCCCACTTATCAGGCCAATGGCCCGCAGGATGTGGTATTGCGTAGCGGACGTTATTACCTCTGCAACGATATGTCACATGATTTCAAGCTGGAAAGCTGGATTCCTTTTGTAGAACGTAATGGCATTGGTTCTTTTATGGTACTGCCCATCAAGAAATCGGGCAATACCATCGGCAGCTTCAACCTGTATGCCACCGAAGCCCATTTTTTTGACGACGAGGAAATAGCGTTGCTGAAAGAAGTGACCGAAGACATCTGTTTTGCGCTCGATCTTTTTGACAAAGAACGAAAACAAGGGGAAACGCAGGCGTTGATAGGAACCAGCGAAAAACTTTTCCGCGCCCTGCTGGAAAAGAGTGGTGATATGAAAATCCTAAGCTCCAGGGAAGGAAAATTATTGTATGCCAGCCCATCGGTGACCACCGTGCTGGGTTATACGCTGAAAGACCTGTTGCACACAAGCGCCGCGGATTTTATCCACCCAGATGACCTGCCCATGCAAAGGGCTAAAAGACAGGAGATGCTGGATACACCAGGTAAATCAGTATATATCCAGCTGCGGCTGCAGCATAAACGCGGGCATTGGGTGTGGTGCGAAAGCACGCTTACCAGCCATTTGGACGAACCGGGCATAGATGCCATCGTGACCAATTTCAGGGATATCACCACAAGGAAACTTGCAGAACTCGCAAGGACAGAAAGCGAGAATCTGGTTCAGTCTATTTATAACGCATCTTTAGACGCTGTCATCATCATAGATGTTTCCGGCAGGATTACCAAATGGGATGCCAAATCCGAACTGCTCTTTGGATGGACAGAGGTTGAAGTAACAGGCAAGACATTGTCTGAAACCATCATACCCGAACGATTCCGCGACATGCATGAGCGGGGCATGGCGCATTATTCATTGACAGGTGAAGGGCCGATGATGGGCAAAGTCATTGACCTTACAGCACTTAGGAGAAATGGTGATGAATTTGATGTCTCACTGAGCATCACCCCTTCCCAGATCAATGGCCAAACGCATTTTATCGGATTTATCCGTGATATCTCAGAAAAAAAAGCCATAGAAAAACAGCGGGAATTTGACAAGGACAACCTAGATGCCCTGATCAACAGTACACGGGACCATATGTGGAGTGTTGATAGAAACTACAAGCTCATCACTTTTAATCAGCCATTGTATGATGCCATCCATCGGTTCACTGGAAAAAAGCTGAAGAAAGGAAGTAAAATACTTGATGCGGCCCCCTCTCCAAAGCAAATGGCCGCTTTTAAAGAAAGTTATGACCGGGCATTCGAAGGCGATAGTTTTACAGATATTGTCTATTATGACCTGCCGTCCGAATCCTGGGCAGAAATTTCCTACGAGCCAATCCGGCATGGTTTGGAAGTGGTTGGGGCAGCCTGCCATTCCCGCAACATCACCAAAATAAAAAAAGCGGAACGGCAACTGATATACAATGAAAAACGTTTTCGTGCATTGGTTGAGAACGGCACTGATGCCTTGGCAGTATTAGGCCCAGCCGGCAATCCTATTTATGTGTCTCCCACTGTAGAGAAAATATTGGGATACATGGAAGAAGAAGTGCTGAAAATGGACCTGTTCAAACCTATTCATCCCGATGATATGGCTGCTGTGTTAAAAGTCTGGGAACAAGTACTGGCCAGTCCTGGAATACCTGTCGCTGGTATCCACAGCCGCTGGCGGCATAAAAATGGTACCTGGCGCTGGTTGGAAGCAACCTTGACCAATATGCTGCACGACCCCTCTGTGAACGGTATTATTGACAATTTCCGTGATGTAACAGACAAGATAAGGGCGCAGGAACAGAAAGAATTTGACAAAAACAACCTGAATGCCCTAATCAACAACACCCGGGACCTGATGTGGAGTGTGGACAGGCAGTTTAAACTGATCACCTTTAACGAGCCCTTTAACGACAATATACTGTTTATGTCGGGCAAGGCGCTTGCCAAGGGAGATAATGTACTATCAGCAGGTTTTCCCCAAGAACAGCTAACACGTTTTAAAACCTCTTACGAACGGGTATTCTCGGGGGAATCTTTTTCTGAAATTGAATACAGCAATATCCCGGTGGAGTATTGGACAGAAATTTCCTACAACCCCATCCGGAAAGGGGAGGAAGTGATAGGGGCAGCCTGCCATTCCCGCAATATCACCCAAATAAAGCTCCACGAAAAAACTATCAGGGAGGAACGCATCCTGCTAAGAACATTGATTGATAACCTGCCGGTGAATGTGTATGTAAAGGATACCTCCTCCCGAAAAACACTGTCGAACCGTGCTGACTATGGGTATATAGGTTTCGACAACGAGAAAGCGGTGCTGGGCAAGGATGATTCCTGGTTTTTTTCAGAAGAAACCGCAAGAGCGACGAGAATAGAGGAACAAGAAATATTCCGTTCCGGCAAACCTCTGATCAATCAGGAAGAGCACCAAAAGAAAAAGGACGGCAGCCGGACCTGGTTCTTAAAATCGAAAATCCCATGGCGTAACCAAGAGCATGAGATTGTAGGATTGATAGGCATCAGCCATGATATAACAGAAAGAAAAGAGGCGGAACAGCAACTTAAAAAGAGCGAGGCCTTTAGCCGTGCGGTGCTTGGCTCCCTAAGCTCGCATATCGCGGTAATAGACAACAAAGGCAAAATTGTGGCCGTCAATGAGTCGTGGAAACGCTTTGCCAAGGACAATGGGGATTCCGACCTAATAAGCACGGGTGTAGGAAGCAACTACTATGACGTGTGCCAGCGATCCGCCCAGTCCGGCCTAACCATTGCTGGAGAGATCCTGCAGGGCATGCACGAAGTGATGGATGGAAAGCGTGCTGTTTTCTATTTGGAATACCCTTGTCACTCCCCCGCCAAACGGCAGTGGTTTGGCATGCGTGTGCTCAAGTTTGACAGCGATGAGGCGATGATAGTAGTATCGCACCAAAACATCACGGAGCGGAAACTGGCGGAAGAATCGCTGCTGCTGACGCAGATTGCCATTGACAATTCCGCTGATGCTTTTTTTTGGATGACACCAGATGCCAAGATTATCAATGTGAACGAGGCGGCATGTACCATCCTTGGATACAGCCGGCAGGAACTGCTGTCGCTTTCCGTACCTGATATTGATGCCAATTATAATGCCGACATATGGCCGCACCACTTTGAGGAATTGCGTCAAAAAGGCTCGCTCTATTTTGAATCGGTGCAAAAGTCGAAGACCGGCAGACAGACTCCCGTGGAGATAAGGGCCAATTATGTGCGATATGAAAATATGGAATTCAACTGCGCATTTGTACGCGATATATCAGAAAGGAAAAAAGCGGAGGAAAGACTGATGCAGAGCGAAGCCAAATTGAAGGAGGCGCAAGCAATAGCCCACACTGGCAGCTGGGAAATAGATTTTTTGACAAAGAGCGCCCATTGGTCGGATGAATTGTACCATATTTTTGGCATCAACAAAGACGAGACCTCCGTACCCTCCACGGAACTGTTCCTGTCTTTTGTCCATCCCGATGATGTTGTTGCCATCCAAAAAGGTGTACGGGAATCATTGGCTCAATTAAAAGACTCCTCCCAGCATTTCCGTTTTGTACGAAGGGATGGAACAGTGAGGCATGGTTATTCAGAAAGAAAAATAGCGTTTGACCAAAACAGAAAACCTATCCGCATATATGGGATTGTACAGGATGTGACGGAAAGAAAGATTGCAGAGGAGGAAAGGGAAAAAATAACGGCGGAAATAGTACAGCGCAATAAAGACCTTGAACAGTTCTCCTATATCGTCTCCCATAACCTGCGGGCGCCCGTTGCCAATATCATCGGGCTCTCGGAAGCCGTTCGGAGCGACAACCTGGGGCCAGAACAAAAGAAAGAAATTATGGATGCCCTATCCACCTCGGTGAAGAAATTGGATGAAGTAATCAGTGATTTGAACGGCATCCTTCAAACCAAACGGGCCACAAGCCAGAAAAAAGAATTGGTACGGTTTTCCCAACTGGCCAGCAATATCCATACAAGCATCGAGCACCTGATTGAGAAAGAAAGGGCTGTATTTCTGTGGGATTTCTCAGAAATTGATGAGATGCTGACATTGAAAAGCTATATTTACAGTATATTCTATAATCTTATTTCCAATAGCTTGAAATACCGTCAGCCAACGGTTTCTCCTGTAATAGAAATAAAAAGCCGAATGCTTGCAAACAAAATTGAACTGACCTTCAAAGACAACGGAATGGGCATTGACCTCAGCAAAAAAGGCGGTCAGGTTTTTGGTTTGTACAAGCGATTTCATACATCGGTTGCAGAGGGAAAAGGAATGGGTCTGTACATGGTAAAAACACAGGTAGAATCCATTGGGGGCAAAATAAGCATAGCCAGCGAGGTAAACAAAGGCACGGCATTTACCATTGAGTTTGAGCGCTAAACAATGTCTTTTATGGAAGTACCAAACCGCTTTATCTTTATTGATGATGATTCCATCAACAACATGATTTGCCGAATGCTGGTGACAGACATAGCGAAAGAATCAGAAATCCTGACATTTGAAATTCCCGAAAAAGGATTTGAATATATTGCAAACGAATACGCAAAAAATGGCAGCGATACCCCCACCATGCTTTTCCTCGACATCAATATGCCAACTTGGAGCGGCTGGGAGTTTTTGGAAAGTTATGAAAAACTGGAGCCATGCATCAAAAATCAAATAAAGGTTTACATGCTATCATCCTCCATCAACCAAAGGGATATGGAGCGCGCCGCTGAGAACAAGAACGTGGTTGATTATATTAAGAAACCCCTCAGTAAAAAAACCCTGCTGACCATCATTAGTTGAATCTTCTCCAGGGCCCAAGACGCCAGGTTGGGACAAAAAACAGGAAGATTGCAAGAGGCAAATTGCAGGTATTGTAGCAGTGGAAACCAACTCTCTCGATGGAATCGCCCCTTCCGGAACATGTATCAACGGATGAAAGGGGCGAGGCTGTTTATAAAAAGACATCATGAAATGACAGCACAGCGCCGCCTAGACCCCCTAAAATTATACTTCCCAACCTATTTCGATTCCGCCAATCTTTTCAAACTGGATAGGGCGGAATCCATCTGCCCACCGTATTTGGCATCATTGGCTATCTGCGCCATTTTCTCCCAAGGTTTGTACCAATGCGTCCTAAACACATAATACAACTGCGTAGTGGCCGAATCCGGCGAAAGCTGGTAGAGGCCGATGCCACCTTTCAAGAAAGACTTCCGGTTGTGCAACATTTCAAAATAAATGGTATCCGCATTGGGCTGGTTTTCGGCATTGAACAGGTCATTCTCGTAAAAACTGATATCACTCGTGCGAACATCCACGCTTTGGTTGCCGCCGGTCAGCCATTGGCTGAAAGGGATATCATTGCTATTGATGCGGCGCGCCAGGCTATCCTTGCTGCCGGCGATATTCACAGCACGGCTTACCAAGGTCACATTTGGAAACAGCAGGGTGATGCCCCATATAAGCAGATAAAAAACAACAAAGGAAATAAGAGCCAGTTTTATAAAACGCATGCGCAAAGATTAGAGTTTTGAGTTTACAGTTTACAGTTTGGGAGTTTACAGTTTGGAGTTTTTAGTTTGGAGTTCATTGCCTGGGCTTATAGTTTATAGTTTGAAGTTTATAGTTTGTTTAAACCTTAATAAGTTTAATCTTCGTTTTTTAAGCCAACCTAATTACCTTATTAACTCAGCGGTTCCAAAAAGGAAATGTCAATACCCAATATTACAGTTTGGAGCTTAAGGTTTAGAGTTTATCGCTTTGAGTTTATAGTCTGAAGTTCATGCTCAATACCCAATATTAGACTTCCAAAATACAAACTAGAAAATCGCTATTTCAACCTTATGTGCATTAAATATTGAGCATTGAACATTGAATATTGAGCATTTATATTCGTTGGGCCATGACATGGTCGAAAACCCCAAACTAAAAACCAAAAACCAGAAACTCCCCCCGCTCCTACTCCCATTTAAAAATCCTTATGGCCAGCGCATAAACCAGCGCAATCCAGAGCGCCATGATCCCGATTTGCTTTCCACATTCCAGCAAGTCAGCGCCCTCAAAAGCCACTTTTCGCATCGCGGTATTGAAATGCGTAAGCGGCAGTATCTGACAGAGGTTCTGCATCCACTTGGGGAACACTTCAACGGGGAAAAAAGTACCGGCCAGCAGGATTTGCGGCAGGCTGAAAATATTGATGAGCAGCGGGATGGTGGAATCCGTTTTTACCACACTGGAAAAAATAAGGCCGATGCCCATCAGCAAAAAAAGCATGATGATGGTGATGATAAGCATATTGGCAAAAGTGAGCCAGCCATGTACTAAGGTGAACCCAAGAAAAAAATGCCCGATACCGACAAGCACCACCACGCTGAGCAGCTGGAAGGCAATACGGCTGCTGCCGATACCCAGCAGGATATTGAGGCGGTTGATGGGTGTGGCATAGAACCGTTTTAAAATCAGTTGCTCCCGCAACGTGAAAAAGGTAAAAGCGATGCCAAAAAGGGTGGAAAACAAAATGGAAAACCCCACCTGCCCCGGCAGCACGAAATCAATCTGCCGGTATTCCCGGATGGCATATTTCTCCGATTGGGTATCTATCAGCGCTATACCCTCGGCACCGGACAATTTATAGCTGGCCAATTGAAAAAATGGCTGCAGGCGCTGGATTTGTGCCTCGGTAGCATTGGTGTACCTGATCTTCATCAAGTATTTGTGCAGACTGTCGGAGCCATTTTTTTGTATATTGATGATGCCAGCCAAATCGCCCTCCTCCAGTTGCTTGCGCATGCCGGCAGTGTCGTTGGTACGCACCAGCTTCACATAGCCCGATGTGCTGATGGCCGCATACAAAGGGTTCAGGGTATCGCATTGGGGCGCCACGCCCAGGTTGTACACTGTAAAGCCACGGTCGCCAAAGGACCCGAAAATAAAAATGAAGATGAGTGGGAAAAGGATACTGAAGAAAAGGGTCTGCGGGCTTTTCATTACTGCCTTGAAGCTGCCCTTGGCTATGGCCGCAAGCGCTTTCCTCTGGCTATATCGTTTTTCCATCCACCGTATTTATTTATCGGCCAAAACTATTCGTTTATATGGCTGCACCCAAAAGGCAAATTAGCTAATGTGCTGATCTGCTGATTTGCTGATGGAACACCTAAATGCAGGAGCCCGGCCATTTATGATGGAAAGGAATGGACTGCAAGATTAGAAATGCTCGTCCAATCCATGCGGATTATTCAATGGGAGCACACTTAATAATATTGTATTCAGGCATGCCACAAAAATGGATTATTGCTATTTGACCCGTAAGTTTGCTAAGTTGCTGCGTATCGATACCCTATCCGTTGATGCGGCGTTTGCCATAATTCCATATTGCCTTTTAAATTGAACCTCCACGTTAAACTGCTATAACTTGAGCCAACACTTTGCTTATACCAATAAACAACCGGCACCCGAAAGCCTTATTGAAATCCTATTTATCGTCCAGTTATTACACGATATTTTTCCATCCCTCCTGAAGGATTTGTTCGCAGATGCGGTTTATTTTACTGGAAAATTCACCGGCTGCCACGCAGTTATTTCTTTTTCCTGACATATAAAGAATGCATTGCCAATGCCGCCCTCAGAAACTTGAAAATTATCCAGCTAGGCGGGCGATATACACAAACACCGGCAACTCCAAAAAACCATGCAACAAAAACTAAATACCAGAGCCATGAAATCGACCCTTTTTTTATTGACATGCTCAATATTTTTGAACAGCGCAAGCGCACAATGTGATTCCGCATTCTTTAGGTACACGGGCACATTTCTGAAAGGCATCGATTTAATAGACACCAACAGGATTATCGGGGTTGGCGACAATGGTTACATCATTAAATCGAAAGATGGGGGAAAAAGCTGGAAAAATATAAAATCCTTCACCCCTTATCTCCTTACCACGGTCCAAATGACATCCGATAGTGTGGGCTATGCAGCAGGGGCTTATAAAACAATCCTAAAAACCGAGGACCAAGGAGAGAGCTGGTTCCCAATAGTTGACAACAGCACGGGAGGCTATAGCCATGATTACTCTTCCTTCACTGACATGTATTTCTTTAATAGGGAGCGAGGTTACATGACAGGAGAAGATGGGCTTCTTATTTTCACAACAGACGGCGGCAGAAACTGGCTCAACATATCCCCTTTTACATCAGACAGGTTAAATAGCGTCACTTTTGTGAACGACAGCTTGGGGTTTATCTGCGGCCATTCGAGCTCCCTGTTTAAAACTGACAACGGTGGACGAACCTGGCAAAAGATTACTGTTTCCGCCGTGGGCCCCTTCGAAAAATTTCTAAAAGTCCGGTTTATTGACAGCAATAACGGCTTTATCATCGGTTTTGGTGGCCTTTGCCTGAAAACTGTCGATGGCGGTACAACCTGGGCACTTATCCCAACGCCTACAAGCGGGGATTACTATGATATATTCTTCCAAAACACTTTAAACGGAATTATTGTCGGGACTCAATCTGGTGGTCTTATTTTACAAACAAGCAATGGCGGGTATAGCTGGGACGCAATTTTCAATTATCCTGCACGGGCGGCTTCCTATTATTGTATTGACGCAGACCCCAAAAAGAAAAAAATAGTCATTGCCGGCGGTGGAGAATTCAGTGAGTTCCTTGGTTACAATGGCCGAAATATTTTGTCGACAACCGATTCTGGTGCTACCTACAAGTCTCTAAGCAGAAATGGAAGACGGGAATATTATGATGTCTTTTTCCTCAACGATTCTACGGGATATATAGCTGGCGACGACCGGGCTGTCATTAAAACTTCTGACTATGGGGAAAGTTGGAAACCATTGCAGGAAATTCCATATACCGGTGGTATTTCGCCTTTGCAAAAAATCTTTTTTCTTGATACCCTTCATGGCTATGCGCTGTCAGGTAGTATTTACAAAACTTCCGATGGCGGTGGCACTTGGGTCAAAACGACAGATCCTGATGTAAATGCCGCTATTCCCCAACAAATGTATTTTTTTGATACCCTAAAAGGCCTCGCCAGAAATGACGGGGCCATATACAAAACCATCAATGGTGGAAAGACTTGGGACAAAGTAGCAAATGTGCCTGATGGTTCCTTTTATACCGATTTTACGGCCACATCTGATGGAAAAGCATTTGTGGTGGGTATCGAGGGGGTTCTTGATATCTCCGACAATGAGGGAACTACTTGGACTCATTTTAATCTCAACACAACAAAATACCTGACCAGCGTAGATTTTTATAATGACCTTATAGGTTTTATAGGTACCGCAGACACCACCTTGTTTAAAACTACCGACGGAGGTAAAACTTGGAAACAAATAAATACGGGTATCCCTTATTTACTGATAAAATCCGTCCGCTTTGTTAACGAGTTTACTGGTTATATGATATGCCATAATAATGGCGGCATTACTTGGATTTATAAAACGATCGACGGAGGTCTTTCATGGTCTTACTTAAGGGAAGAATCGCAAAACCTATCCAAAATCAGTGGATTTAAAACGCTTTACATCACCGGAGGCAGCGGTTTGATTTTACGCACCGATATGCCTCAAAAACCCGGAATACCCGGCTATATATCAGGACCAGACAAAAGTTGTATAAACGAGACTTCCGCCTTTAGTGTTGGAGCTATGGCAGGCGTTGAATATACTTGGACACTGACAAATGGCGGGACAAATAAATATACTGCCAACAAAGACACCGTCTTTTGGAGCGAACCCGGGCTCCATACGCTTTCTGTATATGTTTCCAATACCTGCGGCGTCAGTCCATCTAGGCTGATTACTACCGAGGCAATCGTGTTTGAACCTACCATTAAAGTACAGGATACGGTCCTTACGGCCACTGAAGGACTTGCTTATCAGTGGTATAGGAATGGCGGTTATATTCAACCATCCGAAGGCGGCAATAGCAAGAGCATTATTGCGAAGCTATCAGGCTCTTATACTGTGGACGTAAAAAGCTACTATGGCTGCACGGTAACCACGCCTGCCGCCATCCTCTCGGTACCCGTAATAAAACAGCTTTGCCCTGATGGCAGCATCTCTTTGCCCGCCTATTTGTTTGCAACCAGTTACCAATGGCAACGGGATGATGGGTCAGGTTTTGTAAACATTTCCGACAACAGTACTAATTCCGGCACCAACAGCAACTTTCTGCAGCTTAAAAACATCCCATCCGCCTGGTATGGGTACCGTTTCAGGTGTGTGACCGACGCAGGGAACAGCGATATCTATCACTTTCAGTTCATTGATTACTGGAATGGTTCCATAGACAGCGCTTGGGAAAAAGCCGCCAATTGGAGTTGTGGCAAGGTACCAGATGCCAACACGGACGCTATCATCAACAATGCCCATGTAATCATCCATTCCAATGTATCTGTGAGGAAATTGGTGCTCAACCCAACATCATATCTTGCCATTCAGCCGGGCAACACAGTTACAATCACACATTGATTGAGAAGGATGCTATCAGGGTTACATAAAAAAACGGAATAGTAATATTCTCCGGGAATTTATAAGCTTAAAAATGCTTTGTGTCATTGTCGCTTTGAGGGATAAAATCGCGAATCGATTCGTAAATCTTTAATTAATAATAAGATGTCGCTGAAAGAAAAACACGTGTTCGCAACAGCTTGCTTCCTATGCTATTTTATATACCCCCTTACAGGTTTTACACAACAATGGGAATGGGTTATAAACGGTACCGGCGATAACCAATATTCCAACGCCGACAGAGATATAGCCGTGGATAACGAGGGCAACCAATTTATTGCCGGCTATTTTACCGAGACGCTGAAACTAGGCCAGTTTAAGCTGGTAAACCCCGATGATTATTACAGTGATATGTTTTTGGCGAAAATTGACCGCCTCGGCAATGTAGTTTGGGCGAAAGCCATCGAACTGGGCTCCACCTACAACGACGCAGTGGGTATTTGCCTTGACGATGCAGACAATATTTTTCTCACAGGCGCCAACCAAGGAAAAATCTTCGTATCAAAATACAACTCATCAGGCGCCATGCTGTGGAACAGCGATATCATGGAGAAAAATTTTTATGGCTATGGTAGGGACATCGCCATTGACCCAGATGAGCATGTGTATATTACCGGGGTACAAGATGGCGGTGCCATTACAGCCAAATTAAATTGGGAGGGCAAGCTGGATTGGATTGCCAAAATTCAGGGATGCCATTCCAATGGCGCCTTGGGAAACGACTTGGCAGTTGACAGATTGGGAAATTGCTATATGACGGGGGCCTTCGAATGTGATTCTGTGGTGGTGGGCGACAAGGTATTGTACAAGCAGACAGGGAATTCCGCAACATTCCTGATAAAATATTCGACCCATGGCAATGTGGTATGGGCGCAAAGCCTGTCGGGAGCAACCAGCGAAAAACCCCAAATTGCCTTATCTGAATCAGGCCAGCTTATTTTAGCAGGATTATTTTATGGCCAATTGACTTTCGCCGACAACATAATCGTAACACCTTGGCTAAGCGGCATGGGTTCTTACATTGCAAAATATGATACAAGCGGAAACCTAATATGGGCAAGAAATGGAAGTTTTTATGAAAGTAATCCAATGGACCTTGTAGTGGATTACGACGACAATATCTATTTGACCGGCACCAGGTTTGGGAATTTTGGCGGCAGCGAGATGGATTTTCATTTTATAAAATACAACAGTATCGGCGATACATTGTACAGCCAAGAAATTTTGGCCGGATCCGAATACGCCTATGGCATTGATATCGATGGCTGGGGTAATTTCTATCTGGTGGGGCATGCTGATGTAGTGGGGCTTGGGGTGATTGGTCCAGGTTATATAAATCCTTATTCGGTTTTTGCGGCCAAAATCAGCAGCGGGTCGACAACCCGAAAAAGGACCAATAAGCCTGTCTCGGAAAGAATCGTTGCCGTATGCTTGGGAAACAACACGCCTTTGCTTAATGCCTGGGGTGTAAGTGTGAGGTGGTATAAAGACGCAGCATTGACAAACTTGTTGGCAAATGGCAATACTTACCAGCCAACCAACACCAAAACTGATACTTTTTATGTAACACAGACCGTAAATAACATACAAAGCTGGCCAAAACAGGTAATCGTATATTACTCCACCATTGCCAATTTCGCCATAGAAAAGCTGCAGGATTCCCTCTTTGCACCTGCAGATTCCAACTACACTTATCGATGGTATCGCGACAGCATACCGATAGCCGATAGCATCGGCGGTACCAAACGGGGCATCAAGCCCGTGGTTCTTGGAAAATATAAGGTGGTGGTGAATGACAGGGGCTGTAAAAAAGATGCCAGCTATTTTTATTATGCCGACATATGCCCCGGCAGCTCCTCGTCTTTTGTATCGAACCTGCAAGGCTTTTCTTTTGTATGGCAGGTAAGTCCCAACAATGGCTTGAACTATTATAATATAGTAAACAATGGCAATTATTCTGGGGCCAACACCAACACACTCACCATCCACAACCCACCCTCTTTATGGCGAAGCTATACTTACCGCTGCTTTGTGGACGGGTATGCATACAGCAAAGAATACCAACTGCTTTTTCAATCGAAATGGACAGGGACCATTGACAACAGCTGGGAAAAGCCAGGCAACTGGAGCTGCGGTCAGGTACCTGATAGCTATATGGATATCTTGATTGGGGCGGGCCAAGTAGTGTTGCATTCAGATGCCAACGTGCGTAGCATCAGGGTAAGTGACGGTGCCACATTTACCATCCATCCAGGCTTTACACTTACCGTCGCTCATTAGCAAGGCCATTTGTTATATACTAATTGTATGAAGGTTTCAAATAATGCCAAACTTATTTTCACCTGAAACAAATGCGATAAACACCAGCGATGCATCTGACACAGGTACCGTATATCTGTGAATCAGGCAAGCTGATGGGTATAAAAAAAATCTCCGATTCCCTTTTCCTTGTTTTTAATCCCAAATAAAGAATTAGTTATTTTTCCTGCTTTTCCTTCCACTGCCAAGGATTTACTCTGCGGCTTACGCTGTATTTTTTCGCGCCCTTTTCGGTTTCTGTCTTTCTATCTCTAACCCTATAGAGTTGATAAATTGTTAGCGGCCTCCTAAACGGAAAGTCCGGCCAACGCAATTTTCATTAATTTTGACTGCACCCCCCGCCACGAAAACATCCCAAAAATTTGTGGTCGAAATGAAAACCTAGAAACCCAATCGACCACACAAATTTTTTTCAATATTTTATTCCAAAAAAAATCCCCACAAATATGACCAGTGTAAAAAATTTGCGCGCCGATCTCGGCCATTCGCAGGACGAAATCGGCGCTTTTGCTTGATACACATAAAAGCACGGTATCCATGTACGAACTGGGCCGGCGTCCCCTCCCCGACGAAGACATGGAAAAAATGGAGCAAATACGGATAATGGTGGAGCTAGCCCAGCCCAGCTTCCCGCCGCCACAAGCAGGCCCACCACGGCAACCGATAAAAAAAGGCAAGGCAAGCTGATAAAATCGCTGCAGGCAAAAGCCCGAAAGGCGGCGATCAATGCCCGGCCCCTTGCGCAGGCATTGGCCACCATGCAGCAAAACCATACAAAATACCAGCAGTTCCTACATTATATAAATGCATTGCAGGCAAAAGCGCCCCAAAAAACCATCTACAAGGCCGGTCTTGACCTGCTGGAAAGCAAAACCGTGTATCGCATAGCACGCAATGACACGGTGGCTCAAGCACCCCTCTTATATAGATTGCAAATATTGCAATACCATCAGCAAGCCGCGAAAGAAATTATTGATGATTTTTCCGGATAGGCCAGATCAAGAGGCCGGCAATGGGTTTGCCTCCGGCCATAAAAAACTAGCGAGTTTTTCACCCCCATCGGCTCGAGAGCCTCCCTCGCCAAAGAGCTTGAAATTGACCGGTTGGAAATTGAGATGGAGAAATCGATTCTTTCATGGCGGCTACCAGCGCCAAAAAGCCAGCCTGTAAGGCCATCTCTACCTTAACCTTAAGTACGTTTAATCCGCCGCTTGGCGCTGCGTTTTTTTTATTTCAAGGCTATGATGCCCGTAGAGACGCCATGCATGGCGTCTCTACGTCGGCCGCAACCACGTTATTGCAAATACATACAGCCCTGCACGGTATCGCTATAGGGTTAGGTCGGTCGTAGAATTTCAAACCGGATCTCCCATTTCACACCTAAATCCAAAACCTCACCTCGGTAAGGCGAAGGTTTAAATCGGCGGCAACTACATTTGTCCAAAAAAAATAGCGTTTTTGACTGGCAGATGCACTACCAAGACCTCATCCGAATCCACGACAATTACCATCGCATTTCAACATATATCAACAACAATCCCGCACTGAGACAACAGGATATATTTATACCTTGCCTACAATCGCGTAATCATCCCCATACGCATCGTAAAGACTCGATGTGTGGATTGCTGTAACAATTTTATGCCTCTGCGTACAACCCAAAAATAAACAGTATTTTGCCCTATCTTAACCACCGCTATGAGAAAAGAAAAACTAAAACGTATACCCCATATTATTTCCGGAGCCATTATTCTGCTGCATGCATATGAAAGGTGGGAACATGGCCATGCTTCTTATCTTTTCTTCCTGCTGTCGGGGCTGGTGTTTTTGGCAGTGGCTGTTTTTCACCATCCGTTAGCCGCCAGGTTCAAGTATGTTGACGCGGTTTTTTATACCATTGAGTGCATATTATCGGCATTGATTGGTTTTGAATATTACCATGTGGGTAAAAAGGGACTGCCTTGGGCATATTTTTTTGCAGCGGTAATGCAGGTGGTGGCGATTTTGGTTTTCGTAAGGAAAACAAGGAAACAGCCGGTGGGGCATTAAAAATGTGGTTGGCGTTTATTAGTTGCCCTACGGGCGAAAACAATCTGAAAACGAAAAAAACATTAGGGGACACAATAGGTGCGTTCAAATCCATCACCACATTGGAATGTATCCGTAGCGTAAATAAATTGGGCTGGGCAACATTGAACGGTAAGCTGCGGCAACTCAATTATTGGGAACATATCATCCGGGATGAAGCATCTTATCAGAAGATTGCCAACTATGCTATCATCAATGCTTCCAACTGGGCAGTCGATTGATTAAGCCCGTATATCCTTGATAAAAAACGTACTCTGTAATTATTCCATATTATTCGGGAGATGGTCATAAATTAATAATCCTCGCCAACAACAATGAACTCTAGGGCAAATGCCTCATTCCGGTCTTTGAAAAGCTTTTAGGTTATCATTTCACGTTCACCAACACATTTATTTTCCCTTTGCGACCCGATTCAAAATCCTCCAGCGACTTGCCTATGACGGTACCAGGCTTTATTTTATCCTCATCGGCTTTCATGGCATGGCCGGGTGTGGAGGATGTCACCAGCAAATCACCACGCTTGATGGGGCCGCCTTCGCCGCATACTTTGGTAGGGATTACGCCCATCACGCCCATGGGCACCAACCCATCCTGTTCGTCATCGGCCATCCGTTCGGCAAGCAGAACGCCGGGTTTGGTGGAACGGTAAAAACCCAGAAGAAAATCTCGAACCGGTTGTTCGCATTTTTTTTATTGCTGGTGGCTTTTGATATTAGTGGGATTTTTTTTATCATTTGCTCGCAGTAGTCCCGCTTGTCGAAAATCCGTGTACCAGCACTATTCTTTTGCAGATGCCCGTTTTTTATTTTTATTTGCTTTCAGTTTGTTATGCCGCCTTTTGCATAAATCAAAATACTGGGTTCACGGATTGCTCTTTGTCCTATTTTTCATCCTTTTTCTCAGCATCTAGTTAATCCCCAAAAACCTTTCTGGTTTTTCAAATATTAGCTGAGCTTCAGTATGCTTTAAATGAATAAAAGAAAGTAATAGGTTGCTATATTTCAGGACAAAAATCAAGGCGCATCCATTTAAAAAGCTGACAGATAAATAACAATTATCCTTTGCGCATGATAGCATTGTGCATTGGTAAACAGTTGAAGTTAAGAGAAGACAGGCTGGATACAGCATTTATCATGCATGCGGACGAACTGTTATGTCTCAACTGACAGCCACTCCTGTTGCATGTTTTTACACTTCGCAAAGTATAACATGAAGTGATTTGTACCCCGCAGACGGTTTCTCGGTCGACATCCGCAAATAATCCGTCATTGCCCGTTCCTATTACACTTTGTTCGACTTAAATTAGCTTCGTTAAACAGAAATTCTCCTTAAGAAGAACGCATCCAATGGATACGCTGATGTGTTCTCCAGTCTTTTCGTTGACCTTAACCGTTACTATCAATAAGGTATGAACAAAAAATATTGGATCAGTGTATCGCTCATGACATTTGTAATCCCCGTAATCGGGTTTATATCAGAGCATTTAAGCCAGCCAATACCACTTTCTTTTGAACTGTTTTGCAAATGGTTTATTTTTTCAGCGGTCGGACTCCGGCTATTTGTTGCCGGCATTCAACAAACAGCAAAACCGGCCTTCACGGCGAGGCAGATTTTTCATATCGACAATCCTGAGGTCTTGCCAATTGTACGGGAGTTGGGTTTTGCCAATATATGTTTTGGGCTTGTAGGCATTGTCTCAATTTTCAAGTCCGATTGGAGGATTGTGAGTGCCTTTGCAAGCGGCATTTACTACGGTATTGCTGGTCTGCAACACTTGATTAAGAAACCTGCCGGAGCCAATGAAACACTTGCACTGTGGACAGACTTGCTGATTTTTGGCGTGCTATTGGCCTATTTCATATATATGATTCAATAACGAAAAAACTTACGGGCAGTGAAGCATTGCCGAATAAAACTGAGGCTTCCTACGAAGACATCGCAGAAATTCCTAACGATAGCATAACCCTACATCAAGTGTCAGACGCGACCTTATACTACGCCCAATACATTGGTTAGATTTATTAAACGACATGACTAACAGCATTCATTAGGAAAAAAAATGACGCCAACCTTTTTTGAGACAAAAACAGCATTTAGAGAATGGCTGAAAAAGCACCACAAACAGGAAACGGAACTATTGGTGGGTTTTTACAAAGTGCATAGCGGCAAACCATCTATGACTTGGTCAGAATCTGTTGACCAAGCTCTTTGTTTTGGCTGGATTGATGGCGTAAGAAAATCAATCGACCAAGAACGGTACAGCATCCGCTTCACACCGAGAAAACCCACCAGTATCTGGAGCGCCATCAACATAAAAAAAGTTGGGCAACTCATCGAATCAGGTCTTATGACTTCCGAAGGTCAAAAAGCCTATAATTTAAGAACTGAAAAAAAGTCCAAAGTGTATTCCCATGAAAGAACAGTAGCCAAGCTTTCTTCAAATTTTAAAAAAAGGTTCAAAATGAATAAACCAGCTTGGGATTTTTTTGATGGGCAGGCACCGTCCTACAAAAAGGTGATAATACATTGGATAATGACTGCAAAACAAGAAAAGACCCAACTATCAAGGCTTGAAAAAGCCATAAAAATAAGCGAAGAGCAAAAACGGATGCTTTAGAAAATTAACAGAGCTGATTGCCCTACCCTGCTTTGATCTTATGCTGGTGACTGGTAATTCCAGTCCTATACAACTACCAACTATATCGTCAGCAAAAATCCTTGCTAGACCTTATCTCGCTATCTTCGTCTTAGGGCTTCCAACGGCGTTGATTGTTGCGTTGACAGCTTTGAAATAGAACCACAGGAGAAATCTTTATCTCGTATATCAATTTCAGAACGTCCATTCCAAATGACAGAACAAATAAACCAAGCGATTCCGAATGCCTATACTGAAATTGATACGGAGACAAAATCATCGGGATTTACCATGGCTTCCGACGTATTGACATGCTCTTTGTTGAGGACATTGGCAGCGTCTAAGCCCGCAGGCAAGTTTCTCGAACTGGGTACCGGCACGGGGCTTTCAACTTCATGGATATTGGATGGAATGGACACTGCCTCCACATTAACTTCCATAGACAACGAACCCAGTTTTTTGGAGATTGCTATGCGTAATCTGGGAGCTGACAATCGATTGAGTCTGGTACTTACCGATGGTGAAATATGGGTAGAAGAAAACAAAAATGAAAAATTTGACTATATTTTTGCAGACACCTGGCATGGAAAATATCTACTGTTAGATAATGTCTTGTCTATGTTGAACAAAGGCGGGCTATATATAATCGATGATATGTTGCCACAACCCAATTGGCCGGACGGGCATGCAGAAAAAGCCGAAAAATTAGTGGCGGTGTTGGAGGCGAGAGAGGACTTGTTGCTAACAAAGCAAGCATGGGCAACAGGAATTATCATTGCCGTCAAAAAATAAAGACATTTTGGGTAACAAACGTTCCTAAAAATGATATGGACTTACCGTATGGATTGCTGCTAGAACGATGAAAATGGAATTGTAAAACTGTATCGATTAATCCCGCTACCGTCGCAGATCAATATAAGGTTACAGGTCGAAACAAACCACTCAACTTCCAAGTAAACGCTGTTATATGTCAATAGCCGAAAAAAAAGATTATGAAGACTATATGACCCATTGTATAAGTCTGGCAAAAAGGGCAAAGGACAGAGGTGATAGCCCGGTAGGCTCTGTATTGGTACGAGAAGGCAAAATAATCTCGGAGGGTATAGAGGGAGGAAAAACCCATAAAGACATAACCTTTCATGCCGAGATTGAAGCTATTCGCAATGCGGTAATGCTATTGGGCAAAACAGACTTATCTGACTGCTCAATTGTAACAACACATGAACCTTGCATCATGTGTTCCTATCTCATCCGCCATCACAAAATAAAAGCGGTGATTGTGGGAGTAACAACGGGCGAGATCGGTGGCTATAGTTCCTCCTTCCCGATACTGATGGATAACACCATAACCAAATGGGCAGACCCTCCAAAAATTATTGACGGAATTTTAGAAGAGGCATGCAAATTTTTAAACCATTGAAATGACAATCAGAGAAGACGAAAGCCTAGACGAAAAAATGGCCGAACAAATAGACCAATCTTGGATTGACAGATGGGACGAAAGGTATGGTAATACTGAATTTGCCTACGGTGAACTACCCAACAATTATTTAAGAGAGCAATTAGAGAAATTAAATCCGGGAACAATACTTTTTCCGGCAGAAGGTGAAGGACGTAACGCTGTTTTTGCGGCCAAAAATGGTTGGACGGTTTCCGCCTTTGACATTAGTGCGCAAGGGAGAAACAAAGCAACCCAGCTTGCCGCAGCCAATCGGGTGAGCATTGACTATAAAGTGGGGTCACTAGAAGTGCTGGAATACGGCACCGACCAATTTGACGCAATCGCATTAATTTATTCCCATTTTCCCAGTGACATTAAATCGCAGTATCATAAAACACTTGGCAAATATCTCCGCAGAGGTGGATGGGTTATCTTTGAGTCTTTCAGCAAAAGGCATATAGACTATATTTCAAAAGATGAAAAGATTGGCGGGCCAAAAGATATAGCCATGCTGTTCTCCCTAGAAGAAATAGAATCAGATTTTGCTAACTATGACATAATAGAATTGGTTGAGCAAGAAATTGAATTAAGTGAGGGCCTATTTCATTACGCAAAAGGTTCTGTGATAAGATTTGTGGGACGAAAAAAGTAAAGGGACAGCCATAACAGTTATGGCATTTTTTTAACTTGTGCACAAATAACCCTTCAATTTTTACTTTTGGCAGGAAGCTTTCAGATAAGTACCAGAGTATCAAAATTCTCTATTGCCGTCCTAATTCTCCAAATCAAACATGCACATATGAACAAAGACATAGAAGCCTATAATAACAAGCAAACAATTGAAGACAAAGAGATTTGCGATATATTATGCCAGGAAATAAGCCAGGAACTGCCGGAAGCGGAAAATAAAATCTGGCACGCCCACCCTGTTTGGTTCCTAGACGGGAATCCCGTGGCCGGTTATAGTAAATTGAAGGACTCTGTCCGGCTGTTGTTTTGGAGCGGACAGTCATTTGAAGAAGGGGGGCTGCAAAAAGAAGGCAGTTTTAAGGCCGCCGAAATGCGTTATACGTCTGCTGAACAAATAAACAGGGTTGATTTAAAGCGTTGGCTTGCAAAATCCCGGCAAATACAATGGGACTATAAAAACATTGTCAAGCGAAAAGGGATTCTAGAGCGGTTGAAGTGAGTTGTGTTGTGAGTGAAATATAGAGATATAAGTCAGTTCAAAACCATCACTTCTTACAAAAGCAGCAATCGTTCAACCCCTTTCTAGGTCAAACCTAATGGGAAAGATGCCCAAATCCTAACCTGATAACATTAGGGTTTATACAGAGTTGCCAATGAATCAGTCAAAAGTCATTCATATTGATTTATATCTAACAATATGATGTCGTTAAATCAGCGATTAGTTTGTCACTAAAGAAAAGGCACAAACTATAATGGCTATCCGCTATTTGGTTACATGGCATAATTCTCAGATTGTTAGCCCGACAGCATACGTCATTATTTACATATGACCGCTTCTATAGTATGTCAGCTTCTATGTGAATTCTTCTGGTTCTTTATGTAACTGTGGCAGAGCCTTCTTGCTGTTACACTGAGGCTTACAAACAATAATGGAATATTTTGCCTTTTCGACAGAGAAAATTACTATCGCTTATCCATCAAAGTAATGTTGACACGATAGTGGCATATTCCATTCCGTATCCAAAGCACGCTCCCAAGGCATACCGGAGCTGGAAGTTGAATGTGCAGCCGTTGGCATACATTTACATTTGACATTCGTTTAATTGATAAATGGCATGAACACTATTGCAAAAGAAACAGGAGATTTATTCGGCAGCCTTTTCGTGGCTTTTGATGACAGCAACTTTTTGAAATCAGTTGAGCTGTTTAAAAAAAGGTTTGAAAACAATGGGTTTGACCTTGACTATTTCAAAGGGAAAAAATGCCTTGACATAGGTTGTGGCGGTGGCAGGTATTCAATTGCCTTGTCTTTATTGGGTGCAAAATCTGTAACGGGCGTCGATGTCAGTTCCAGCGGAATATCTGATGCTAAATCCCGGGCTGATAAATTAAGCATATCCAACACGCATTTTCTCGTGTATGATGGAAGCCTTCTGCCATTTGAAGATGAAGTGTTTGATTGTGTGATATGGTCTGGCGTATTGATGCATATGGAATTTCCAGAATTGAGCACGCAGGAGGTCAGCAGGGTGCTGAAACAAGGCGGCTTGGTGTATATGCTGGTGTATGCTACCGGGGGTATTAGATGGCCGCTTGTGAACCAACTCCGGAACCTGACCTCTCAGGTTCCCTTGACAAAAATGGACGCCGCGCTGAATAGCGCCGGATTGGATGTAAATAAACGAAGGACTTATCTGGATGATTTATACGTCCCTTTGATTGACTTTTATTCCATCGAGCGCCTCAGCAGGCTATTGGAACAGCATAATTTCACAGATATCAATAGGTGGGAAAAAGGAAGGCTGGACCACGAGGAGTCGGTTGCAGACTATATCAAAGACCTTTCTGGCTTCCATATTTTATTTGAACATGCTGCCAAGAAGGGGGATGTTTTTTCCGCAGTCGAACAATCCTTGATGAAAGAGGCATCCTTACTCATAGCTTCAAACATCCAATATGCCAAAAGAATAGAAACCCTGATGCTGGAAGGATTGCTCGATAAAAAAACTGCCAGACAAATTGTAATTGGCCAAGGCCACCATCGCATAACCGCCACTAAAACGATTTTGACCTGACAATCTTAGTCAGGATAATCAAGATTTCGGATTGCCAAGGTTAGCAATTGGTCTCTCAATCAACTTTCCATTCCATATAATGTAAACTGCCATTTTGGGTCTGCATTCATGAACACTAAATATTGCGTCAGGTCCCGCCCAATTTGACTACGCAAAAAATGCAAAAGGGTCTTCGCTATCCGGTTAGAAGCCACTCTTGAATTCATACATCGTATTTCAGGACTTGTGACGTCTTTGTCAAACTCAAAAAAGTCAGGAAGATTATCTGTTGCAATCTCTTAAACCGGATACTAAACAGAGGTTCCTATCTTCTCTTGATGTTCAGCTGCATAATCCTGGTCCGATATCCTTTTATTTTGTCGTCAATTCTGAAATGTTTTCATTATTCAGCACCCACATGTACAAACTGTTTTAAAAATCGTCCATTACCAATAACGTTTCTCCAATCAGCTATTACTAAAAATATAAAACTCCCGAAGCTTTACACTTCTGGGAGTTTTATAAAGTATTGCTCTTAAATAAATTAAGCAATTTCCACTTCCGCACCAGCGTCGGTCAGTTTCTTCTTCAGGTCTTCTGCGGTAGCTTTGTCCACGCCCTCCTTAATAGGCTTAGGAGCGCCATCCACCAAATCCTTGGCTTCTTTCAGTCCAAGACCAGTCAGGTCTTTTACGATTTTCACCACGTTCAGCTTGGAAGCACCAGCAGCTTTCAATATTACATTGAAAGAAGTCTTTTCTTCCACCACTGCTGCTGGAGCGTCTGAAACTACAGCAACAGCTGCTGCTGCAGCTGGCTCAATACCATAATCGGCTTTCAGTATGTTTGCCAGTTCTTGTACGTCTTTTACGGTAAGACTAACCAGTTGTTCAGCAAATGCTTTTAAGTCTGCCATTTTTGTCAAATTTTTTCCGCCTTCATCGTTTACTACTCCGGCGGAGGTTTAAAAAAATTGCCTTCTCACCTCAGGCTTGGTTATTCATCCGGAATATCCGGTATAAAATGATTTTTATGCTTCCGTTTCAGAAGCTGCTTCGGCTGTAGGAGCCTCTGGCGCTGCTGCCTCGGTAGCTGGTGTTTCTTCAACTACAGGTGCTGCGGCCTCTTCAGCTTCTGGCGCGGCCTCCACTATTGGAGCAGCAGTTGCCTCAGTCTGCGGCGCAGGTTCTGCTGCGACTGGTTCAGCGACAGGTGCGGCTTCCACCACAGGAGCTGCTGCAACTGGCTCGGCTGCGGGGGCAACCGCTGCCTCAACAGCAGGTGCTGCGGCAGCTACCGGTGCAGTAGCTTCAACCACCGAAGGTGCGGCGGCTTCCGCTGGGGCAGCTTCGGCAGCCGGGGCTTCGGCATTTTCACCCTTGCCATTGAGCAATGCGGCAATCACACGCTGCGCGGGGCTTTGCAGCAACCCAATCAGTTCGCCAATCAGTTCATTCTTCGATTTGATTTTCGTAAGGGCTTTCAATTGGTCGTCTCCAACGTACACATCGCCATTTATAAAAGCGGCTTTCAATACGGGCTTTTCGCCCTTGCTGTCCTTACGGAAACTGCTCAATATCAGGGCAGGCTCCTTTGCGTTGTCGCTGAACATAAGGGCGGTTACATTGTTCAAAGACTCGTACACACCTGCATACTTTTCAGCATCCAGGCTTTCAAGGGCCTTTCTAATCAATGTATTTTTAGCCACCTTCATTTCCACCTGCTTGTCGAAGCACACCCCGCGGAGTTTGGTGATCTGAGCAACGCTCAGGCTTTCTGTATTGGTAATGTAGAAATTGCTGTACTGGGAAAACTTGCCCTTCAGCACATCAATCACCTCATTTTTTTGATCTTTGTTCATTGAAATTGTTTTTGCTAAGTACTAAGTACAAACGACTAACTACTTAAAGATTAATGGATGAATGCTTTGGTATCAACAACAACGCCGGGGCTCATGGTGCTGGCCAGGCTGATGCCTTTTACATAGATACCTTTCGCTGTCGAAGGTTTCAGCTTGATGATGGCGTTGATCAGCTCTGTTGTGTTCTCAGCCAGTTTATCGGGGCTGAAAGATATACGGCCAACAGAAGCGTGGATAATACCAGCCTTGTCAACTTTAAAAGCGATCTTGCCACCTTTCAAATCCTTTACAGCACCTGCCACGTCTGTTGTAACGGTACCGGTTTTAGGGTTCGGCATCAAGTTACGTGGGCCAAGAATCTTACCAAGTTTACCAATCTTAGGCATCACGGAAGGTGTGGCAACAATTACGTCTACATCGGTCCATCCACCTTCAATTTTAGTTACAAACTCTTCCAATCCAACATAGTCGGCACCGGCTGCAGTTGCTTCAGCTACCTTGTCAGGAGTGCAAAGCACCAATACACGTTTGGTTTTACCAGTACCGTGTGGCAGCGAAACGGTGCCACGTACGGATTGGTCAGCCTTTTTAGGGTCAACGCCTAAGCGTATATGCAAGTCAACGGATGAATCGAATTTGGTGCAATTGATTTCTTTTACCAGTGCGGCTGCGTCTTTCAGGGCATAAACCTTGTTAGCATCAACCTTGGCATTGGCGACCTTTCTTTTTTTAGTCAGTTTCATGTTTCCAATTTTTTGCTGCGTGCCCTCCCGCTTCTCAGGCTTTGTCGGGCGGCGCATGGTTGATTAATTAGTTTTCCCAAGGAGCTTTGCCTTCAACTGTAAGACCCATGCTGCGGGCAGTGCCGGCCACCATTTTCATAGCGCTGTTCAGTGTGAAGCAGTTCAAATCAGGCATTTTGTCTTTCGCAATTGTTTCCACTTGTTCCCAGCTCACTTTGCCCACTTTGGAGCGGTTCGATTCTTTTGAGCCTTTCTGGATTTTGGCGGCTTCCATCAATTGGATGGCAGCGGGGGGCGTTTTTACAACAAACTCGAAAGATTTGTCGGTGTAAACGGTAAGTAATACAGGAAGGATTTTACCGATTTTGTCCTGTGTACGGGCGTTGAACTGTTTGCAAAATTCCATGATGTTTACACCTTTGGAACCTAGTGCGGGGCCGATTGGCGGCGAAGGGTTTGCCTGACCTCCTTTGCATTGGAGCTTGACGTAAGTCGAGATTTCTTTTGCCATTTTTTAAAATTTTTTGGTGATAACGACCAGCCATTTTAGCTAGTCTCCCAATTCCGATTCCTTATTGCGCAGCAACAAGGATTAAAAAGAACTTTTTGGGGCCGCAAAAGTAGGGGATATTTTAATTGATTTTGTTTGAGGTTAAAAGTTTTTTAAAAATTGGAAAGGCAATAGATCAAAACAAGTTTAGATATACCCTTTAGATTGTGTGCTGTCAGAGATATAGCGCTGAGAGTGGCAGACAATTTCTACAACTGCAGTTTCAGCTTCATTTTATTAAGCAGCATGACAACCGCCATCACTGCCACAGCATATATGGCACAAAGTATCATGCCAGGCACGCCATAACTCAACGCCGACGGAAAGATGCTAAAGCCAGCCCACGCCGAGATAAAGTAAACAATATCAGGAATTATGTAGGTCAGTAGTGGATTTGAGGCGGCTGGTTTAAAGAAAGCTGTCCAGGATTGCGCTTTCTTTATATCTATCAACCAATATAATAAGGAGAACAGCACCACGCAGAAACCGGCGCTATACAAACACCAAGTGGGGGTGGCGTATATTTTTGAAATCTTGAAATATGGCCGCAACAAAAAGCCTGATTCAAATAGCAGGCCTGCGAAAGCCAAGGCCTGTATAAACCTGTTTTGGGTGGAGACTGATTTTGCCTTATCAAAGAAAATAAGCGACAATATTGTACCGCACAATACAATGGAGGTATGGGCCGCATTCCCGCTTTGTTTATTTGTCCAGTGCAACACGGTCATCTGAGAAAGCCTTGGATTGTGGCCAACTATATATATAGCAATACAGGCGGCGGCGAGCAAAGCCATCCAGTATTTGTTTCCATTCAAAACCTGATAGGCAATGCAGGCATACAGATAAGCCCATCCTATCAATCCCAAAATGCCCCACCATTGCGGCGTGATATGGCCACCTCCCTCCGGTTTGTACGCAAGCGCCAACGCCAGCAATCCAACAAACCCGATGGCCTTCAATACATATACCAGTGTTTTATTGCGGGTGCGATAAACTTTCCAAATCAAAAAGACCGCCACAAAAAACAATAAAGCCCATAGGTTGATAGAGATAAGCATAGCATCTTTATCGTATCCACCTTCTGCATTCACCAGAAAAAAACCAAGCACCAGCAAGCCCAAAGTCCTGAAAAGTATATGCCACTGGAGTTGCCAAAAGCTATCGCCCTTTGCCAGCCTGCTGTTGATGGCGAAAGGGATGGACATCCCCACTATAAAGAGGAAGGCCGGAAATACCGCATCCACAAAACTCATCGCATCATCATCGGCATGCATATGCTGCATCCAGCTTGGTATATCCCGCATGCCTGCTAGGGCGTTTACAAATATCATCACCAAAATGGTGATGCCACGGAAGGCATCTATAGACAAAATTCTTTCATTAGTTAATTGGTTATACCGCATGCTGCTTGGTTAAAAAATCTGGAGATTGGCCATTCTATTTCCCGTACGCAAACTCATTGGCAAGTGTGCGCAACAGATATTGCTTTTTGTCGCTGTTGTATTCCCAAAACATGGCCCCGCCGAGCTTGTACTGTTTCACATAAGCGCATTTTTCCCGCACCGATTCCTCGTCATCGTATGATATGAATATTTTTTTGTCGGAGTTGAAAAGATAGGGGGCCCTTGCCGCGGTATCCCAAAACCTGCTAAAGCCGTTCATGCCAATAAGGCTGTCCTTCAAATAAGTGAAGCCTCCTCCCCTCGCGCTTTTTACTGCTTTCCTGTAAAGCCCGTTGTTGCCGGTGGAATCCATTTGCCAGCCCTTTCCATAAAACGCAATGCCCATCACCAGTTTCTCTGACGGTACGCCTGCAGTCAAAAAAGCCTGGATGGATGTATGGGCCGAGCTGCTGTCGCTTGCAGATGCTGAAGGATATAAATTGGTGTGATGAGCGGAAATGGGGTCGTTGCCGTTGGCATAATCATAACTCATCACATTGATATAATCGGTGTACTGCTGCACTTTGTCCATTTCGGTATGGTCAATATAGCTTTGAGAGCCACCAACCGCTGTGGTTACCAGGTATTTTTGTTTGGTAATGCCGGAAAGGCTGTCCAGTATTTCCCGCAGATCTTTGAAGAGAACGGTATAATGCTGCTTATCCTCGGGCCGGAAAATATTGCTGTCACCAATCTGGCCAGGGTATTCCCAGTCAATGTCTACACCGTCCAAATTAAAACGGGCTACTATATCCACCGCGCTGGAGGCAAAATTTCTGGTGGAGGTGTCAGTAAGCGTGGCATCAGAAAAATTCTTGCTCCAAGCCCATCCTCCTACTGAAATCAGGATTTTCAGATCAGGTTTCAATTGTTTTAGGGCAGCCAATTTTCGCAGGTTGATTGTATCAGTGGCTTCATTGTGCAGCCATGCGCGGTTGTCCTTGATATCGATAAAGGCATAATTAATATGTGACATGCGCCATATATTAATGGAGTCTGTTTGCACCAACCCGCGAAAACCACCTACATAGGCGATAATCACTGGTTTGTGTTTGCGTTTGAAAAAGCCGGAGCAAACTGATAAAGCCAGCATTAAGCAAGAAAAGCGGAAAATGGCCGGTAAATATTTTTTCATAGAATATTGGTTGTCGAAACAATCAGAAACTATTAGCAAGGTTAACCCCGGCAAGGGCACGACCCCTTGCTGCCGCATTGGCAGTCCCTTTCTTACTCCTATCGCTAATCAATCACCGCAATTGCCAACAAATACCAGGCTGCATGCGGCAGCCATTGCTCGGCCCATCGCCAATCATAATCCTTCCCTGTTTTGGCATACGACAGGTTGAAATCAATATCTTCCTCATCTTCCAAGCCTGACGTGATACCGTTTACGATGCCACCTGGGGCGTTGGTGTATTCAAACGTGCCAAAAAAACCATAGGCAGGATTATTGTGTCCTGATCCTTGCAACATGCACGCATCAAATGGATTCAAACCCAGTATCCAGTTCAGTTGGTCAAGCGCGAAAGCGCTCAGGCTGTCGTGAAACGCCCTGTCTTCAGCATACAAGGCCGCGGCCATCTTTGCGGCAGTGGCCATGCTGGCAAGCCGGGCATTTTCTCCCTGCCACCAAGGCGAGGCATCACTGCCATGTGGAAAGAAAAACGAGCTGCGTCTATTACCCAAGGTGTCCTGCACCAACTGGCGGCTATAGCCAAACGGATTGTTCACCTCATGTGAGATCGCCAGCTCAAAATCCATGGACAGCCTCACCGCCTTTTTTATATCGGCTTGAAGGGCGGCCGAAGCCAAAGGGTAATATCCCATAAGTGAAATAATCGGCAAGCCAGCGTCCGAGGGATGAAAAAACGGCCTGTCAGCATCGTCCGCACGCCAGTAATCCTTGTAATGCCGCCAGGTTGCAAAACGGGCCAACAATTGGCGCGCCCTTTTTTCTGCCGCTTGGCTATAGATAGCTTTTTGGGTTGCTTTGAACAATTCCGTGGCCGCGGTGAGTGCACAATACTCATCCACAATATTTTCCCGGCCGTCATTAGTCATTTGTACATTGTCCTTTTCCAAAAAGGCAAACGCATTTTCCGCCGCCCGAAGGTAATCCGCATTCGAAAAATCCCCTGAACTGTCATAAGTAGAGGCGATGGCGAGTGCCGCAATTGAAACCCCGCCACCCGAACGGTAACTCACCTGATACTTCCTCCAATCACTACCCGCACTGCTGTTGTCAAAACCCTGATCCTTCGTTTGTTTGATCCGGTAGCTTTTTTCCTCTGCCTTTATCAATCTGTCTTTAGCCATTTTCCCAGGTCCCGGTGCTGATACCGACCGATAAAAAGAGCCGTCTTTTGCCTGCATACGCACCAGATAATCGGCGCCATACATGGCTTCATCCAACAACCGCCTATTATATTGCCTGAAATCGGTTCCGGGTCTTTTTATCAACAGCCCGTAGGTTTTCAACAGGCTCCAAACCGTAAGCGATATTTGCTGCGGATTGAAATAAGACGAAAAACTCAGGTGCGACAAATGCTTGCCGTAATCGCCGCTCGCATCGTACCAACCGCCATGGGCATCGATAGTATCGTTGGATTTGCCTGCCAATGGCAAGTGCTGGTCGGCTTTGTCCAACAAGCCCGAAGATCTCTGTCCTTTAAAATAATAGATCACATCCGACAAACTGGCTTGCTCCAACACATTTTTGCCAATAACAAAGGGATAAGATGCGATGGTTTTACTAGCCAGCTTTAATTGCAGGATATAGCTGCCTGCTGTTTGGTAAGAAGTAAAATCAATGCTGTAGAATTGAAAATTTTTCCATTTCCCAACCCCTCCTTCATACCTGGGTTTTCCTGAAAAAACCACTTTGCCTGTAGCTGTGTTCATAAGCTCAAATGCCTCAATGGCTATTTTGCTTTCCGCGACCACCATCGCATGTTTTGCCCGGTTATCCTCATACCCAATATGGTTTACCAGCACTTTGACGGGTTGCGCCAACGCAAACACTGGCCACAGTACAACGCCAATTAAAAATACATTTCTGATGATAAGCAATTTCATAACCGATTTGTATTGTCGTGAACCTTTTTCATTTCCCCGCCGCCCAAAAAAGGGCATTCAGGAATAGCTTGGCATAATATCCATTTTGCATCAGGCCACCGTGATGCCCCATGAAAATATAAATATTCCTTGCCTTGACTTTTTCATTGGTCCACACTACCGGATGATCGCCCATTTTGGTTTCCGTATTGGGCCGGTAAGTATGTTCATCCACAGTGGCCAACACATGCACGTTGGCCCTAGGACTTTGGTTCCAAGTGTACCATTCCTCTTTATCAATATCAAAGGATGCGGGCAGCCCTTTCATGCATGGATGTTTGGCATCTTCCACCACTACGGTGCCTGTAGCAAATTTTGGGATGTAATTTGTAAAGCGTATATCACCCATAAATCTGGAAAACCATGGCCACATCGCATACCCGTCAAATTCGCCGAGGAGTGTGGCATGATGAAAACCTATCCAACCGCCCCTGCCCTCCTCGATATATTTTTCAAAAGCTGCCTTGGCTGTATCGCCCCACATGTATGGTGGATAGTCCAGTTGTATGAACAATTGATATGCGGAAAGAAATGCATCATTTATCTTGGATGCATTCTCTATATAATCAAGGGAAAAATTGCTGTCAGTAGCAAGCCGCTCCAACCATGGAATGGCCGCATCCACAAAAGGCCGGTGGATACCCGCTTTCTCAGCCATTACAACCGCTTTGAACCTTGGCATTTTTGATTGGCCAAATCCTATAAGGGCTGAACAAGTCAGGAAAGTGATGTACAGAACCCAAGCTTTCTTACGCATTTACTTTTCTTTATCAATGTCAACCGGTTATAACACTCCCATTCCACACCCATTAATAAGATATTTTATCAATTAACAGTAATTTCGTTATAAAAATAACTATCATTCCTACAGAAATGCTGAATGCCCAGTAAGCTTGCTAAATAAATTATTTTACAATTGGGCTTGGTCTTTATTGAATATTTGATGGTTGGGGTTTGACAAACTATATACTGAGTGGCACTCCATATCTATAAAACCATGAAGAAATATCATGAACCTATCTCGATTATAGCCAATACAGTTGCCGGGCCTCACCTAAAACCTTATCTTGCCTGTAATTTTAAAATACCGTAACGAAAAAACTAGGTAAATTTTAGTATTGTGTATCAGTACTCACCTGATAGTGCATGGTAAGTATTCCCTCATCAAATGCCATGGTTAAAATTATCTCCCTCATTACCGATTGAAAGACAGATATTTGCAGCCAGATGCGAAGGATATTCCGTAATTACATCATCCTTTGTCATCCACAGCCCCTAAAAGGGTGGCGCTGTTGAACCGCTGATTTTTCATTCTTCCGCTTATTGCAATTCTTCTCCACGCAATGGGCATTTCTCCTGAATGTAGTTTCAAGCCAACATTTCACTGGCGCAAAACAATTTTATTTCATCGCATAATTTGCCGCTAAAAAGCAGTTTGGAAAATTATGCCTACCAAGCATTACATGACAACATTTGATCAGATGGGTCTTATTGAACCCATTCTAAAAGCCTTGAACGAAGAAGGCTACACCACCCCCACTCCAATCCAGGCACAGGCCATCCCGCATTTGCTCCAAGGCCGCGACCTACTTGGTTGCGCCCAAACAGGAACCGGCAAAACCGCAGCTTTTTCTATCCCAATCTTGCAGCGCATGCATGCCGACAAGCAATCCGGCCAAATGAAAAGAGGCATAAAGACCCTGATACTAACCCCAACACGGGAACTTGCCATCCAGATTGAGGAAAGCCTTCGCGCCTATGGCCGGCATTTGGGATTAAAGCATTTAGTAATATTTGGCGGGGTGTCCCAGCACCATCAAGTGTTGGCGTTGCAAAAAGGAGTTGATATTTTGGTTGCCACCCCCGGCCGCCTGCTTGACTTAATACAACAACGTTTTATCACCCTGAACGATATTGGCACATTCGTACTTGACGAAGCTGATCGCATGCTCGACATGGGCTTTGTACACGATGTGAAAAAAGTAATTGTAAGGCTACCGGCCAAAAGACAGACCCTGTTCTTTTCTGCCACCATGCCCGAAGATATTCAGGCATTGGCCAACAGCATACTCACCCACCCAATAAAAGTGGAAGTGACGCCTGCGGCAACCACCGCCGAAACCATCCGGCAATCGCTGTTTATGGTGGAGAAGGACAACAAAAGAAACCTGTTAGTTCATCTGTTAAAAGATACATCCATCAATAGTGCCCTTATTTTTACCCGAACCAAACATGGGGCCGACCGTGTTGCCAAAGACCTGTTGAAAGTGGGTGTGGAAGCACAAGCCATCCATGGCAATAAATCTCAGAATGCCCGGCAGAATGCCTTGAAGAATTTTAAGGATGGAGCTACAAGGGTATTGGTAGCAACTGATATAGCCGCCCGTGGGATTGATATCGACGAGTTGAGCCATGTAATCAATTTCGAGCTCCCCAACGTGCCTGAAACTTACGTGCACCGTATTGGCCGCACCGGGCGGGCGGGCTTTAGCGGTATCGCTTATTCGTTTTGCGACGCTGAAGAGACCACCTATCTCAGGGATATCCAAAAACTGATTGGTAAAGCCATACCATTGGAGGACGGTCATCCCTGGCATGCCCCCAATATGAAACCTTTACCCCCACCACCTATGGGTGGACGCTCCTCCTTCCAGCCAAGGAGCAACGGAAATGGCAACAATAGAAATTCAAATACTAGCAGACCTTCCAACAACGGAAACAGGGGCTCATTTGGAAACTCACAAAAAAGTTGGGGAAACAACCGTCATTCGATGAATTAAGGAGGATTTTGGCCAATATTGTAAAAAAAGGCAGTTATAATTTATAACTGCTTTTTTTTGTAGGGGGTAGCACACTTTTTGAGTGAAAATTTCGTAGTTGGTATGGTGAAGCAAAAAACTAATACGCTTAATATTTTGGTGTTGATTGGCACTGTCTTGTTGTTTTTTGTGGAAGGAAATGCCCAGTTCACCGCCAATGGCAAACAAATTTCCACACCCGGGCAAAGCCTTAATATTTGTGTAAACACCAGCGTGAGTTTTGTCAGCACAGTTACAGGTGCTATTTCCTGGGATTTGGAAAGTGCGTCCCCCAATGCGGGAGCTGGCGCCCAAATTAAAGCTGTATATAACTCTCCTGGAAGATTTGTTGCGGAACAGATTATTTCTTTACCTGATACTGTTATCAAGAGGGCAGTTGTAATAAATGTCAGTAACGTGTTTCCCGTCGCAAATTTTTTCGTGACCTCGCCCACCTCTTTATGTGCCAGTGAAAATTTCTCGTTTACAAATACGTCCATTGGAAACGGACTTTCTTTCAAATGGTTCTTTGGTGACTGTGCGGCAGATAACGATAAAACCAGCACTGCTATCCATCCAATTTTGAGTTTTGGAAACGCTATTGGGAATGGCATGACCAGTTGCCGGACAAGCCTGATTGTAACCAACAATGCCGGATGTGCTGATACTTCCATACAAGATATATCTGTCAACCAGTTCCCAAGTGTAAATATGGCAGATAGTGTCGGCGGCAGTTTTCTATATGATAATAAAAACGTTTTTAAATCATGCGGGGCTACTAATCCGAAGGAATTTGTCTTCTTCAACACATCCAGCACAAGCGACAACAACAAATACTACACCATCACTTGGGAAAATGATACAAACACCTTTTCATCGCCTACGTGGCCAATAGAAGGGATAAGACATACTTTCCGCGAAGGATTTACAAAAATCAATGTAAATGTGGCAGGCCAAAATGGATGCACTTCTGGAAAAGTGTTTTACGCATTTGTCAGCACCACCCTTTCACCAAAAGCCGATGTCAAAGCAACCTATCCCGAGGTTTTCTGTGCTCCCTTGGATATTGCATTTCAAATAGAGGATAGCCTGAATCCATCAGGCACCTCTTATAAATTAGCAATCAATGATCTTAATGCTTCCATTGCACAGCATCCAGCACCTGCGTTTATGTTTAAAAAATTTACATATACGTCTTGTGGCATTGAAAGCACGGATGGAATCAACACCTATCAAAACGCATTGCAGGCATCCCTTACCACTGAAAACCCCTGTGGTAGCAACAAGGCTTATATCATTCCCATCTATGTTTCAGAAAAAGCCAGTTCAATAATAGGTGGGGCATCCAATATTTGTGCGAACAACACCCTGAACCTTTCCAATAAGGGACGGTATGGCTCTGTGATTGAGTTGGCTAATGGATTAGCCACTTGTAAAGACACCGGCAGGCAAGTCTGGCAAATTTCTCCCAGCACTTACACAGTAAAGTCTGGAAGTTTGGGCAATGTCAATGGAAACTATTCCGACATTCAGTCTTGGTCGACTGGGAGTAATGACTTAGAAGTTGATTTTAAGGCGAACGGTACTTACACCATCAAGCATTATATTGGGAATGATGGATGCGGGATAGACAGCAGCGAAAAAACGATATGTGTAAGAGACCCGCTCATAGCAGGTTTCACTTTGAATGCAAGACAAGGTTGTGGGGGCACCACTACCATCAAAGCCACTAACAAATCTCCGGCATCGGGCACTTCTGTATGCGACCAGGCATTTTTCAAATGGGTGATAACACCTATCAATAACCCCGATTGTGAGTCGGGGCAGTATTACCAATTCACCAATGGCAGTTCTGATACCTCTAGAAATATTGACATTATTTTCGACAGCAAAGGATTGTACGAAATCAAGCTGATCTCAAACGTGGGGCTGTTGTCTTCCTGCGCCACCGAGTCTGTTGATACAATTGTAATATACGATAAACCCGATGCCCATATAGTACCCATTGACGAGGTATGCGCCAATAATCCGTTTATACCTGAGGCCTCCAACATCAGTTGCAAGAGCATTGGCGACGAAACCTATACATGGCGTTTTGAGAACGGCAGCCCCTCTACTTTCTCTGGGGCAGTTCCAGATGACATCAGGTTTCTAAAGCCGGGTATTTCTTATATGACTTTGACAATCTCAAATATTTGTGGCCTTTCTTCCGATACGGTTTACACGCAGGTACTGGAATCACCCATAGTAAATGATATAAATGATACTACTATTTGTTCCGACTATCCTACCCAACTGTCTCTAGCCAGCAATTTTGGTCCCAATACCTTGTTCACATGGACCAGCACTGTTATCGCAGGTTCGGTTACGGGCAATTCAAATGCTGTTGGCGCCAAAGTACAAAGTATTGCTGACAAGCTTGCCAACACGGGCAAGCAAACTGCCGTGGTGGAATATAAAATTGTGGCACAGCTTCTTACCCAGTCCAAATGCCCTAGTGACAGCACCATTGTATTGGTGACGGTTCTGCCAAGGGTGGATGCCGGCCTGGATACCAATACCTGTTTGGGAAAAAACATTCAGCTGCGCGCCATTGGTACTGGTATAACAAATTGGGATTGGCAGCCTGCCGAAAGCCTTAGCAATCCGGCTATTGCGAGCCCCAGTACAACCAGCGCACTAACCAGCACCACCATGTTTTCGGTAACTGGTGTTACCGCCTCAGGCTGCCGCAGCACTGACAGCGTTTTGGTACAGGTATCCCAGCCATTTGATCTCACAGTCAGTCCGAAAGAGTCTTATTTATGTATTGGTGAATCTTTGCGACTACAGGCAAAGGGTGGCGCTTTTTCTTACAGCTGGATTCCGTCAGAAACATTGGATGACCCCAATATTGCCACGCCCTTGGCCAATCCCAGTGAAACAATCACCTACACCGTGACTGCCAAAGATGAATTTGACTGTTTTGTAAAAACAGATAATGTTCATATAGTAGTAGGTGGTTATCCTACGGTGGAATTGGGCAATGGAAGCCTGGTGTTGGCTGGTACACAGGTGCCCTTGTTTGCAGGCGCAAGCGATAGTATCAAATCCTACCGATGGTTGGCCCAACCGTTAAATGGGGCCGTACTCGATTGCCAAAACGCCGGGTTGTGTTCCCGCCAGCTGGCAACTATTTACAGCAATGTAACGATTGGCGTAGAGGTGGAGAATATTTACGGGTGCAAACAAACAGATACCATCAGTTTCCAAGCCAATTGCATCCAAGAAAAACAACTGTTTGTACCCACCGCCTTTACCCCCGACGGCAATTATAATAATGACGTGTTTACTATCAGGGGCGGGGGGTTCATCATCCGCTACTTAAGGATTTACAACCGTTGGGGCAACCTGGTTTTTGAGCGGAAAAATACGCAACCCAATGACAAGCTACAGGGATGGACAGGTAAGATGAAAGACGGCAGCTTGGCGCAAACCGGTGTATATACCGTTATTGCCGAACTGGAATGTACAGCGGGTGGCAAGTTTCCTTATAAAGGCAACCTTACCTTAATACGGTAGGCTGTATTTCCCACTTATATGGCTCGAGTATTGTTTAAAGCTGAGAAAGCTGAATAGGTGTTCACGGCAGTGCAATCCTAAGTTCTCACCATCGCATACATTTTTCAATTGGGGCTCTTTACATTTTTTTTTACTTGATAGGACAAGGATTTGCCCCTATACTAGAAAGGGTTGTCACGCTATCAATGTTTGTCCTGCAGATAATTCCCCCACGGACTGATTGGCATTGCAGCAGCTTTTGACTTTACATGGGCGGTATCCCAAGGGATAGTTGGGAACTCCTCGCCTCTGTGGCAGGTGTAGCAATTCATCACGGAGAAAGTACCTACCGCTTCATTTTCCTCGCCAAAATATCTCGCATTCAGATCATTGGTCAGGCGCATCATGTCACGGGCCTCCTTTTTATGACCCTTGCTGTCAGAAGCAAAATCCCATACTTCTCCTTGTTTTACATGGCAAAAGCCGCAATCGACCCCCAAGGCTTTTGAAAACAGCTCCATTTCCCTGTCCATCCTTTTTTCCGAGATATCTTTAGGGAACACCTGTATGTTCTTGTATGCACTGTCCTGCCGCTTGTTGCGGGCCAATATGCTCAAGGTGGTCACAGACATCATCAGTGACAGAATCAAAATGGTCTTACGGTGCTTTTTCATGTCTGAAACAATTTACGGATGTGATTGTGGATTATTAATTGCAAAAAAAGGAAAGTCGGAAAAGAGTGAAATAATTAAATGTAAAGCGGCTTAGTAAATCGCTGCCAACAAAGTTGCAGCTTTTCGGCATTGGGTAAGGAAATGCCCTATTTTGCCACATGAGTTGTGCACAGGTCATGATTTGCCTCCAGCTTTAACTCTACCGTGTGGACACATCTCGGGCGAGTTTCCAGCCTTTTGAGATGGAGCCTAGCTCCTTTAGTCCCAGCCAAAGGGTTGTTATCCCTGGGGCGGTCTCACTTTTATAGCCTTTCCATCCTCCCAGCCTTGCTATCACCCACACATAGTTTTTCAGGGAGCCTTTTTTGAAGGGGTTCTTTTGTTTGACGGTCTTTCCTTCCAGGGTAGGGGACGCCGCGTCAAGGCACTGCCGTTCTTCCGTTGTGAGGCACGCGGCCGCAGGCAGGCCTTCCTCCTCCGGTACCGCATAGGCTATCTGCATCATGAACAGCTTTATAATGGTGTCCAGCATCAGCAGGCACAGCTTCCTTATACTTCCGCCATACTCCAGCTCGCTCGCCTCAATGTCAAAGCCCTCCTTTTTCAAGATCCTGAAAACCTCCTCTATCATCCACCGCCAGCTGTACCATTCGACGCAGGCCAGCGCGGCAGCCTCATCCATCACGTCGAGGGTTGTGAGCAGCCGCCAGCAGACCGGGTTGGCCACCTTGGAGGGGTCGGCACCCACCTCCCTGGCCTCTATCAGGCAAAGCCTCAGGGAGGCAGGCATGTTTTTGGCACTGCCGCCCGGACGCAATATCTCCACCTGCCTGAACCTCACTTCTATGCGGGCCTCCCTTTTGGCCCGGTTCTTTCTTTTGTCGCCGGCTATGGTGAGGGTGTAGCTGGCCTGTGCCGGCTGGCCGTCGGGCGAGTCGTACAGGTGGCCGCCATTTTTCAGCGGGCGGTCGAACCTTGACCTTACCAGCAGGTGGGTATTGCCATCAGGTATCTGGGCAAACTGCTCATAGATATCCCCTTCCCAGTCCTGTATGATGACCACCGACGCCGCCTGGCAAAGCGCCTCCTTTGTCTTTACAGAGGTCTCTATCCACTTGTATGACTCCCTTTGCTCCATGGGCACGGTCTTGTACCTGCGTTCCGACTTCAGTTGCTTCCCCATGGGCCTGTTCCATATCCTTACATGCGCGAACCCGTAAGGCATGCAGGTCGCCGCGTCCACCGCAAGGGAAGGATGCAGGAGGAACCCTATGCCCCTGTCGGAGGAGGTAAGCCCGACGGAACCGTCATCCTTCAGCCTGTTGCGGTGGTTGTACAGGTTCACATCGCTGGTGTCCTGGAAACAAAGCACCGTCTTGCCCGCACAGGCTGTCCCGCAGCGGGCCGACATGTCGGAGACAAGCGTTTTCTCATCCGTGTTGTCATTTTGTAGGAAGCGGTAAAAACCTTTGGAACCCGCGCTTGTATCGGTGAGCTGTCTTATAGAGTGCGTTCCCTTGGCAAACAAGCTTTTTGTAATCCTGGCGCAACGTTGGTCCAGACGCTTGTCGGAAAAACAGCCTGAAAAACTTTTATAAATCATCAACCAGCAAAAATAAGATGTGTCCACACGGTAGAGCTTTAACTGGAGATTAAAAAAATACCCCTTCAAGGCTGTTGGCTTTACCCCAAATGTCCGCTTTAAGCCGTTACGCACTCCTGTACCTTTTTCAATACTATGCACACTTGAGATAAGGCCCTCGAAGTACAAATGAAAAAACTGCATTAATGCTTCCACCCCGCTGGACATTACAAGGCGGACGCACAAACTTGGGTGCTATCTTAATCCCGGCTTTTGAAACAGGAGGGTAAAGGTATGTGTGTAGAAAATCCAGAATAGATGCACCTGCGACCTTTGCATGTATTCTCAAAAACCGATTGGCCTGTTGAAGCTTATAATCAGAAGTGCTGCAGATTTTTATGCGACCACGCTGCTGGACATCACAGTAGTCCATCCCATTTGCCCTTGGTTACCTATCTTCAACCCCTTAAAAAAACCATCACAATGGCTGTAAAAACGATTGCTCAGATGGCTGCCGAAGGACAGGCCCCGGAAATACTGTTCTGGGTGGGATGTGCCGGCAGCTTTGACCAACGGGCGCAGAAAATAACCCGGGCATTTGCACAGATATTGGAACATGCTGAAATTTCGTTTGCGGTGCTGGGCAACGAGGAAGCCTGCACTGGCGATCCTGCCCGCCGGGCCGGCAACGAGTTCCTGTTCCAGATGATGGCCTATCAAAACATACAGGTGCTGGATGGCTATGGTATCAAAAAGATAGTAACCACCTGCCCGCACTGTTTCAACACGCTCAAGAATGAATATCCCGAATTAGGCGGCCACTACGAAGTGATGCACCATACCACCCTGCTGCAGCAACTGATAAACGAGGGCAAGGTGAGGCTACAGGAAGGTGGCAGTTTCAAGGGTAAGCGGATTACTTACCATGATAGCTGCTACCTGGGCCGGACCAACAATATATATGAGGCCCCCCGCAAAGTGTTGGAGGCATTGGATGCCGAACTGGTGGAAATGAAACGCTGCCGCAGCAATGGACTCTGCTGTGGGGCAGGTGGCGCCCAAATGTTTAAAGAGGAAGAAAAAGGCAGCACCCGGGTAAACTGGGAACGCACCAAAGAGGCCCTGGACACCCAAGCGCCCATTATTGCCTCGGCATGTCCTTTTTGCAATACCATGCTTACAGATGGCACCAAGGTAAACGAAAAAGAAAACGAGGTAAGAGTAATGGACGTGGCGGAACTGGTAGCGGCCAGCCTAGCAAAACAGGTGGATTAAACAATCATTTGTTTGGATATTTCTGCGCTTATTCAAACGATTCTTTCATTGCTACATATCAACCTTATGGTGCGATATCAATACCTGAACACAGTTTCGCTAGGTGCAAGGAAATCGCATCCATGTGGTCGGAAAAAAAGAAGCTTATCGGAGGTTTTTACAAACTTTTTCGACAGGCGGCTTTGCTGGCTTAATGCACAAAAGTAAACCTGCCTCTTCCTACAGATGTGTCAAAGCTTTCAACAAACCTATCATTGTCAAGAACCTCAATATCGGAGACTGCTACATCGGTACCGTTTTCTGTTACGGTAATCTTTTTGCCATCCGCACTCAACGACCAGGTTACGGTATTATCAATATCGCTTGCGTCGCATTTGGTATTCACCGTTTCTTTAGCCGTATAGTCAGCATTAAATTTTATTATATTGTCCTTATCACAGTCTGCTATCGGCACTTCCAGCGGGGTGGCTCCGCTTAAATCCTCCATTTTTACAAGTTTCCATGTAGACTGTGTAAGATATTCAATATGGGATTTGGGGTCATCATCTTTGTTACAGGATGAAAGCACAAAAATAGCCCCAAGCAAAACTGAGGAATTGTGATTTTTTTCATGACGTTTAACTTTTATGTATCAGTGCGATGCATTATATATATATATTTTAGATTTAACGGATTCTAACATTTAGCAATTGAAAACTAATGCTAGTGGATGTGGGAATCTTGAAATTTCCGTCCCCCTTTTTCATAGCTATATACAAGGTTGTCATTATCTAAAGAAACAATACTGACAGCTTGTACTTCACCTGCCGCTGTGGTCATTATAATAGTATATTCATCTCCACTTAGTTCCCAGGTCCCATTCACGTCGATATCCGTAGAATCACACTTCGTATTCACGGAAAAATTCAAGGTGCGATCAGTATTAAATTTGTAAACATCATCCTTACTGCAATCTGAAAGATGGAGGTCAACAAGCGCTCCATTTTTTATTTGCTCAACTTTTGTCGGCTTCCAACCAGCCCTTGTCAGGTAATCAAGTTTTGTGGTGGGTTCTTCATTTTTATTGCAAGATGAAAAGGATGCCATTACACCCAGTAACAGCATGGGAGTTAAGATTTTTTTCATTTAGTTAGATTTAGTGGTCAAACATATATAAACATTTGTATTGACCTATATTATTTTTTGCTTTGGAACTGAGGAAAAGGTCGCTAATGTTCAAGATTAGCGCAATTAATTTCTACCCATCGGTATTAAGGATGCAGGAGAGACAATTGAAATAGTACCCACTTTAAGATGACCCAAGCGCTTTTAACCGACACCACGAATTACGGTAATCATATTATATCAAGTTGGACAAGCCCCGTTTACAGTGTAAAAACAACTACTTCACCGAGCATAACTGCTTGCTCCCTGTTGGACAAGCTCGCCGTTGGCAGTGTGAAAACAACTAGCCCCAAGGCAATGTTGCCGGGGCTTTTATAATATAAATCCAAGAGTGGGTGCTCCCCCCAAAAAAAGAGCCCCCTTTTCTCAAAGGAGGCCCTGCCCTATTACATACAATCAAACCGAAAGCTTATTGGATAAGGATAGTGAAGCTGTACACTGTGCCTGCGTTGGTGAGTTTGGCATAGTGAACGCCGTGGGCGGTGGCTGGCAGCAGCAGCAGGTTGTTAAAGGCGCCGCCTGCTTGGTCCCAATCTTTGGCGGCTACTATCTGGCCGGCTGCATTGGCCACCTGCACCTTTACGGTGCCAGCTTTGGCCTGAGTGTTGGTAAGCAGCAGGCTGCCATGGCTTAGCTGGTGTTTCCAGCCCAGCGCTCTGATGCCGCTGAGCGCCACGGTATTGGTATAGAAGCTGGCCCCGCCAATTTCGTTGGCTTTTACCCGGTAGTAATATTTGCCGGCGGGCGCTGTGGCATGCAGCCAGCTATGGCTTTCGTAGTCCAGGCCATTGGCGGCAATCCTGCCCGATACTTGACTAAAGGTAATGCCATCGGCGGAGCCTTCCACCACATAGTCCTGCACCGATTGCTGCGAGAAAGAGGTCCAAAAAAGCTGGTTGCCCTGTGCGGTGGCGCTGGCGCTTAGGTTGCTGAATTTAACGGTCAACACCTGGTCCACATCAAACTTAAGCACCTGGCCAAGGCTGGTGGAGGCAAATATCTTTCTGCATACGCCGGTATTGCAATCGGCCATTTGGGCAAAGCAGGCATTGGTAAACATGTTAAAACCACCCACAGGTGAATAATATGGCGACCAGGATCCGCCTGCGTCGATAGTGGTGTATATATCGCCGTTGCTGAACACCATGGCCTGCTCGGCATTATAGGCCAGCACTTTGTGATAGTTGCCATCGGTTGGCAGGCCGTTGCCGGTCTTCTGCCAGCTGTCGCCGCCATCGGTGGTCTTTAGCACGGCGCCCGAGCGGCCCACTGCATAAGCCACCATATCGTCGGCCACCGCCACCGACTCCAGTATGCCGGTTATATCGGCCGGTACTTCTTTTTTTGCCCAGGTAAGGCCTCCGTCAATGGTTTTGTATATGCTACCTTGGTCGCCTACTATAAAGCCTGTTTTTGAATCGAGGAACTTCATATCGAAGGCTGCAGCGGCCTGTGCATAATCGGTGGTGGTAGGGAAGGCGTTTATGGCGCTGTCCCAGCTTAGACCGCCATCGGTGGTGCGGTAGAGTATTTTATGAAAAGTGTCCACAAAGTTCACGTTGTCGGGGTAGCGGATATTGGCAATGATAAAGCCGCTGTCATTGGTGGGGAACTGCATGGCCGCAAAACTGCCGCCACTGGGTTCCTGAAAAAACAGGTCGAAGCTGGCGCCTTCGTCCGCACTTTTAAGAAAGCCCCCACTTTTGGTGATGGCTAACAGGGCGTTGGCGGCCTTGTAATCAATACCGGTGTAGCCATCCGTTTCGGAAAAGCCGGGCGTACTTTTGTCTTCCCAACTATCTCCTCCATTTGCGGTAGCCAGTAGGGTGCCGCCCCAGCCTGCAGCCAGGCCTTTGTTGGCATCTAGAAAAGCAATACTGGCCAGCGAGCCCACGCTATTGGAAGCGGTGGCGGCTTTTTTGGCTACTATATAGGGTTTATGCCAAACGCCGCTAAATGAGTCGGCAATTACACCATTGGCGCCTGCCAGCGCAAACCTTTTACCAGGCGTCATGGCAATGGCGAAAAACTCAAGACCGCTGGCGGGGCCGTCCTTATACACGGGCACGGTTTTAAAACTGCGGCCATTGTCGATGGACAATAACATGTTTGAACCTCCGGTGGCGACCAGAGCGCCAATGCCTGCCGACATATTATACACGGAAGGACCACCCACTGTCCTGTAATCTGACTCAGGAGCCAACCCATTATTGGCCATCAGATAACTGCCTGCCGCTGTACTGGTGGTTATTCTTATAATCTGCCCGTTATTTTGTGAACCTATCACCACTATATCATCAGTAATGATGGCGATACTGCGGTATGCGGCGCTGTTAAGGCCCGTAATATTGTCTTGATAGGTGCTATAGACCGTATCGGCAAACTCATCACAGCAATGGGCGGTAATGGTGGTATCCTTTTGCCGCACATTGGTGAATTGGGTGGTGGCTTTAATGGAATAATCCTTCCAGGATGAGCCAGAAAATTTCCACACAACCGAATTCAGGTTGGCCCCGCCATTGCTGTAGTCCTCGTTGCTGGTACCCACCGCATATCCCACCGCATTGCCGTTGAAGCGGATTTTCAAGATATTCCTTCCCTCGTCGGGCAGGCCGCTGGAACGGCTCCAGCTGTTTCCGCCATTGGTGGTAAGGTAAACAGCCGTTTGCCCGTTCATTGGCTCACCGGCTATGATGCCATAGCTGGCACTGATAAAATGCACCGTATTGATCTGAGTCCCGCTGTTGTAAAAGGGGGTTTTTACCAAGCTCCAATTGAGGCCGCCATCCTTTGATCTCGCCATAGTGCCATTGCTGCCAACGGCAATTACGGTGTTGGCGTCAAAAAACTGCACATCCTGAAAATTGGGCTTTATCACCTTGTTGGCATTGTTGAGAAAACTGAAGGCAAAATGGCTCCAGGTGGCACCACCGTCAATGGTTCGGGCAATGCCGCCATTGAAGCCTACCACCACCCCTATATTGTCGTTGATAAATGCATTGGCGGTGCAGGTGAACCCAAATGGCTTGGGATTGCTGTACGACCAATATCCTTCGCCCACCTGCGCTGTTGCCACAAGCGACGCACCCGTTAGGCATGCTGAGAATAAAAGACTCCTGAGTACCATTTTTTTCATAGACAGAATTTTGCGAAAAGTAAATAAATAGTATCAAATAGCACGAAATGGCAAAAAACATTGGAAAATAGTGTTATCACCTACTGGCAAAAGTAGCCTCCAGGCAAAATCAGGGATCTGTCTTCAATAAGTGTTTGTCAGCCATCGGCCGGTGAGGAATAGTGTTTTGGGCTGGATGGCAGGTAATTGGCACAGAAAATCGGCCCAGCCCATTTCGAAGCAGATTTTCAAAAGCCAAGAATTGTACTAAATAACGCCGCTCCCAGCAACAAGAAATCCCGCAGTTGAAACAATTAAATACTATTGGCACCGCCCATATAAAATGAAATACATCAGCTTCTCAATTGCCTATGTTTCCATTCGAATTCCAAAACATTGCTTATGTATTGCTCATCCGTATTCACTGGACGCATCACCGCCACTGGTATCTGTTTGCATTTTCTATCTAGCTTCATTAACGCCCAATCCGTTATGTTCCGAGGCAACGCCAGCCATCAGAATACGCTTGTCACCAAAGATAAACGCATATTTGGAGAGCTGGGTTGGCAGTTCGATGCGGGCGCTCCCATCCGTTCCACAGCGGTTTGCGGTGGAAGCTCCATTTATTTTGGGACGGCCAAGGGCGTTTTTTATGCGTTGGATAAAACAAACGGCCAGGTAAATTGGGAGTTCAACACAGGTCATGCCATCCACTCCTCCCCTGCCTACAACAACGATAAAGTGTATTTTGCAGATAACCAGCAAACCCTGTATTGCCTGCATGCCAACACCGGTAAAACGATTTGGAAAACCGCCTTGGGAGCAAACCTCAAATACGCATGGAATTTTGATTACTATTATTCATCGCCCACCATCGCCGGCAACAACCTGCTGATTGGCGGCAAAGATGGATTCGTTTACAATTTCGATGCCTCCACTGGTAAACTTAACTGGAAACACCAGGTAAGTGGCATCGTACGCAGCAGCCCCGCGGTGGAAAACGGGGTGCTTTATGTGGGTAATACGGACGGCATCCTCTACGCTTTGAGCATGGCTGATGGCAAGGAAATCTGGCAGTTCAAAACAATGGGGAATGGTTTGAAAAACGAGGAATTTGGCTTTGATAGAAGGGCCATCATATCCTCGCCAATGATTGCCGACGGCAAAATAATCTTTGGTTGCCGGGATGGAATATTGTACGCTATAAACATATCGGATGGCAAGGAGGCCTGGCGGATGGACCATCAGGTCTCCTGGGTAATCAGCTCCGTGTCGGTAAAAGACAGCATGGTGGTGACAGGCACTTCCGATGGCAGGTTTGTGCAGGCTGTAAGCCTGCACACGGGAAAACAAATCTGGAAATATAGGACCGTTTCGATTGTGTGGTCATCACCCATTATTTGCAACAACACCATATATATAGGCAGCCAGGAAGGCGTGCTGTACGCTTTTGATTTGTACACAGGAAAAAAGTTAAACAGTTTTCAGGCAAGCGGCAAAATATTCTCCTCCCCCATCATCGAAGACGGGTTATTATATTTCGGAACCGACAACGGACGGATGTATGCACTGAAACCTGCTACCCATTTATATCCTTCAAAAACAGGGCTTACCAAAATGGTATATTGGGAAAACGGATTCAATTCCTTTCTCAAATATGGCACCGATATCAAGCTAAAGGAATACCTGAACGAAAACGGCTACCAGACCATCGGAAGCGAAAAACTGGCATACTGGCTGGCCAATAAGGATTCGGCTGTGAACAGCGTGGTTGTAATGGCGTCCAGTTATTTTCCAGATGCGGTCATCAATGCAAACGAGAAATCGCTATTACGCTCCTACTTGAACAATGGCGGCAAACTGGTGATGACCGGCATCAATCCCTTGGTTTATATACTCGATTCAACCACCAAGAGCCCTATCGGTTTCAACATACCGAAGTCGGACAGCGTGCTGGGCATCAACTACGGGCCCAATGATACAAGAGGCTTTGGCGGCCTGCAACCCGCATCTCCCACCAGCGATGGCGAGGCCTGGGGCTTGCGGAAAAGCTGGACCTCCTTCCTCCCGCTTCCAACGGATAAAGTCGATATTGTTCTGGGCAAAAATGAGGAGGGCAATGCCTCAGCCTGGGTGAAGCGGTACAATCCCGCCAAAGGCAGCGGCCTCGTGCAGATATGGGTAGATGAGGATGGCGTGGATGATATTTCCTTTGTGATGAAAGTGGCGGAATATGGGTTGGGGGAATAAGGCGGAAATTTGGACTTGCAACAATTCTTGATGAAAAAAGTAGAAAGCAGCCAGTATTTCTGGCAAACGGCCTCGCCACTAATCTTCAAAACCTTCCAATCTCGAAGGGATTGAACAAAAATAGCAAAGGTGAAACAAGTGGAAAACAGGACGTTACATCGCTCAATCCGGAACGGGTTTAATAAAAAAAGCCATGGTAAACTCAAGGATTGAAAGAACAGAGCGCATGCATTTTTCCAGAATGCCGAACATTCAAGAGCTATTTGCTCATTTACTGACTTAGTTTACCAACGAACACTGTCATGTCATTTTTATGGATTAGAGACATGTCATAACGCAGTACCAAATAACTAGTTTCAAGGTCAATTTCCAATCGATACAAAAAACGCTCTCGATTACATATCGAAATACTGTTGGCAAACGCACGTTTTTTTGACTCAAAAATGATTAATCCACTATCAACGCTAACCAATTTGAATGTAACCACATTCTCATTGGCTGTAAGGGAGACGAGGCTGTCGGCAATAGTAATAATTAAAGCAGTTCCGGCATTTTGTTCAATCTTCACGTCATTTTTCACCAACGGAAGAAGGATGTTTCGTTTACAACTAAAAAAATCAGAGGTCAAATCGAAAATAATATTGGCTTTATAGATTGTGGAATCATTACAAAATCCTTTGAAACTTGCAAAAAACGCACATATCATGATTGATACTTTCATAGATACAATACAGCGATTTATTCCAGAATATTTTTAATGAACCCCATATATAGTCTTGAATATTTAAAATAGCTAAATAGAATAAACCCATTAATCATAAAAATAAAGCCACCAGTAAACAGCAAGTCACTCAAACTATGATGTTTAATGGAAACGAATAAAATTAAAAACAAAAACAGCCCGATTGATAAAAGCATGCCCAATACCAGATTGGAAAAACGAATGACAACATACACAGTTGTTATTTTGCTAGAATCATTCTTTAATATTTTCCCTTTCACAATCGGAATCCAGCTTACTTTTCCATAGGTCATCCCATACTTCAATCCAACAATTGTAAACCTATTTTCGATTATCTCTCCTTCAAAATCATGATGATGAGGGTTGAAATTAATTTTATTTAGTTGCAAATTCCATGACGATTCACCCAACATCTTTTGCATGATTGACTTTATACTATCAACTGATTTTTTGGATACAAAAGTCTTTCTACTAAAAGGCAAAATTATCATATTAAAGGTGTTTGCCGATACTCACTACCCACTCATTTCATCCAACAGTAAGCAACCATTTTCATTTAATTATAGTGGCAGATATGGGTAGAAGGAATATCCGGCAGATTACTGCGAATCTTGTATTGGTAATAAAATAAACTACTTACTAAGCCGTAATTATGTAAGTGGCCAGACAATGTCTGCCTATTCGTTATTCACACTTATCGGACTTGAATCCCAATCTCCCATCAAACCAAAAAAATCTTGTGGATTAACAGTTTTAAATATTAAAAGTAATAAAATTATATCTAAGTACTATGTCCGCCCAATGGCCAAAAAATACCACTGGGAGGCTATTCTAAACCATTTAAACTTCCTATCTAAATGAGCTCGAGTCCCAGAATAAACAGGAGCTTTATCATCTTTGAGATACACCAGCATAAATTGCAGAGTATTGCAAGTCTCTATTGACGTAACACTATTGCCATCAGCATAATAAAAATAAACCGTGTTGCTGTCAACCAGTGTTCCACCATCAAGCTGGCATATGTTATAGAGACGTTTCATTTGTTCTTTAAAGGCCACACCTGCGATATTATTCAAGGAATCAATCTGCCATGTACTATAATCTGATTCCACTATTGGGAGCGTTAATCTCTCATCTAAAAAAGTGGATAACCCAATAAAGGAAGCCGAATCCGATTGATATATCTGATTCGCTCTTTGATAACTTCTAGCTGCGACATCTTTCCACTTTGTACAATCACCTAAAATCATCCTGCACGACGCAAAACAAAAGCAGAGTACTGATAAACGAAAAACATTAGTCATGTAAACTAGTGAAGACATGGTAAGTATAAAATACTGAAACATCCAAAAAACGCTGTGCCATCCTAGAAAAGCTATTTCACTTAACCGGTTTTAACCAGTTAAGCTACAATTTAGACAGCAATTTACAATCCACTACCCACTCACCTCATCCACCAAATAAGCAATATGCTCATACCGCTTGCCCAAGCTTTGCGACAGGGCAATCTCGCAAGTGGTGGCCGATGCATAATAACCGGCGCAGCTATGTTTCTTCAACTCCTCCGTCTCCATATGCGTGGCCGAAGCCACCAATGCCGGCACAGAAAAGCCGCGGTCGCCGGCCATACCGCAGCAAGCGGCATATTTTGGCAATACCACTTCATCCGCACAAGCCATGCCAATGGCTTTGAAAGCCCCGTTTAAATGCAGCTTGCTGACGGCACAGGTGGGATGAATACCCACGCTGCCCTTCTTTTTATGGATGGTAAGCGCGGGCAGCAAATCCTGCTGCAAAAAAACAACGCTGTCGACCAGCTTCAGCCGTTCAAACTTGGCCTTGTATGCCTCGGACAGGAATTTCTGGTTCTGAAGAAAAGTATAGGTGCAACTGGTGAAATCAATGACCACGGGCAGTTCGCCATCATTGCTCCATTCCAATAAGGCATCGATGGTCTTATGCTCCATATGCCGGGCCGCCTGCAAAAATCCTTTGCTGCTGAAGGGTTGCCCACAACAATAACCGACGATATTTTTTGGCAGCAATACCCCGACACCCGCTTTTTGGCAAAGGCTCAAAAAAGTTTGCGGCAAGGACGGCTTCCCTTTTTCCTGGCTGCTCATCAAACGGTTGATGCATGCGGTGAAATACACGATTTGCGGATTAGCAGGTGTATTGGACAGCCGATTTGGCGCGGCTCCGGTTTCCTTTATCCACACAGGTATACCTGGCAGCCATCCATGAAGCCAGCGGCTTATCTTATAAATGGCATGCAAGCCGCCAAGCCGGTCTAAAAAGGAAATTATGCGGATACCAACCCGGGCGGCGTTTTCAATAACCCAGTAATGTTTGGAAATTTTGGAAGCGAGAAGATTTGCAAAACGCCCATGCTGCTCATTGCGGAGACGTTTCACCAATTCACCTGTATTGATATCCACCGGGCATTCGCTGGCGCAAAGGCCATCTGTGGCACAGGTATCCAAACCATCATATTGGTACTCCTGCAGCAATTGCTGGTGGGCCGCTTTGTCGCCCTTGGCCTTCAACCTTTGCAGCACCCTGCGGGCTACTATCCTCCGCCGGGGTGTCATGGTTATGTCCTTGCTGGGACAGACATGTTCGCAGTACCCGCATTCAATGCATTTATCCACTTCCGCTTCCACGCTCGGCAGGTCTTTCAGGTTTTCCAAATGGGCGGTTTTACTGGGGTTGATGATCACACCGGGATTTAGTAAATTATATGGGTCTGCTGCGGCTTTTATCTCTTGCATCATGGCAAGCGCCTCCCCTCCCCATTCGGCTTCCACAAACGGTGCCATATTGCGGCCCGTACCGTGCTCGGCCTTCAAGGTCCCGTCATATTTATTTACCACCAAATCCACCACGGCCCTTAAAAACTGGTCATAGCGTCTTATTTCTGGTTCATTGTCCAGCAATTGGGTTATCACAAAATGGATATTGCCATCCTTGGCATGGCCAAAAATGATAGCGTTGTCATAATGGTATTGCCGGAACAATTGCTGCAAATCGCTTACCGCATCGGCCAGCCTGTTCACCGGAAATGCCACATCCTCCAATATCACCGTAGTGCCGCTGGCCCTTACCGCGCCCACACTCGGGAACATGCCCTTCCGTATCTTCCAATAAAAGCTGCGGGTGTATTCATCGGTGGCAAAGTCTGCCGCATGCAACAGTTGCAGCGAATCCAGCAAAGGCCGCAGCGTTTGCAGCATTCCCTCCAGATCCGCCATTGTTTCCGCTTGGTATTCACACAAGATAGCTGCCGCCTCTTTAGGCAGGGTTTTAAAATAAGGCGGAAGCCCCTCCATATTTTCCACACTGCGCAGCGAGGCCCTGTCCATTAGCTCAAGCGCCTCCGCACCGCTTTCCGTTAAAGGGATGATGGCGGCGCATGCCTGATAAATATCGGCGAAATACAGCATGGCCGCCGCCTTGAAAGGCTTATCGGGCAAAGTTTGCAAGGTGGCTTCGGCAATAAACGCCAGTGTGCCCTCCGCTCCCACCAGCAAATGGCTGAAGATATCCAGCGGATGCACATAATCCACCAAGGAGTTCAGGCCATAGCCCACCGTGTTCTTGGTCTGGTACTTTTTCCTTATCCTATCATACAGCGCCAGATTATTGACAACCCGCTGGCGAAGCGCTGACAGGGTTTCAGACAATGGTTGTTGCTCCTCCACAAAACGCCGGTAATCTTCTTTATCAGCGCTATCGTATTCATTGCCGTCGGCCAACACAAACCTGATGGATTGCAAGGTATGGTACGAATTGTAGGCCACGCCGCAGCACATGCCGGAAGAGTTGTTGGAAATAATGCCGCCCATCATGGCCGCATTGATGCTGCTGGGATCAGGGCCTATTTTCGAATGGTGTTTTTTTAAATAATGGTTCACCATGCCCCCCGTGATGCCAGGCTGCACGGTGACGTTTTTTTTGGCTGCATGCACCTGTATGCCTCGCCAGTGCTGGCTCAGGTCCACCAACAGCCCATCGGTGATGCTTTGACCCGAAAGGCTGGTACCGCCGGTACGGAATACCATCGGGATTTGATGTTGATGGGAAAAATGGAACAAAGCTTTTATCTCCTCCACTGTGGCAGGTTGCACCACGGCTTTTGGCACCAATTGATAAAAGCCCGCATCTGAGGCATAGGTCTGTAAGTCTAGCTGCCGGGTCTTGATTCTTTCTGGCGGCAAAATACCCGTAAGCAGAGGCTGTATATCCATGGGCTAAATATAAGAAACTGTTATCGTGAGTTGTGAATAGTGAGTTGTGAGTTGTGAATAGTGAGTTGCGAGAAAATAATTTGTCTAACATCCCAAATAAATTTACTAGAACACAGGACTCGTTTTCGCCTTCATTTTAAAAGGTATCCGCAACCGTTCCACTACATTTGACAAACAACAAAATAAAACCACCAACACCACTGTACGATGACACCAGAACAAGCGCTCAGACATGAAAACATCTATATTGGCCAAGACAACATCAATGGTATTGCTTGCTCTATCGGATACATCAAGCAATTCAAATGGAGTTGGTTTGCCACCCAACTGAATACTTTTGTGATAATCGGACAAGATAGTGGCAGCATCGACAGACAAGCAATTGAAAGCTTTTCAGAGAACTGCATTATATATGCCTTGAAAAACAATAAGGGCTGGCCGAGAGGTCTCCAGTCAGCTGTGGGCTCAATCGCTGTATTGCAAGGCAACCCGGTTAATGAAGGCGCCCGAAGATTTTGTGAGAAACCGTCCAAAAAACATTGGAGCGCATTTGAGATACCTGTCCTTTACGACACAGCCGAAAAGAAAGCCATCCGTTATCTCAGCACGTCCATGTGGGGAGCAATCTATTTCCCATTCTTCACCAAAACAATCGATGCCATAACAAATCAACTGGGATGAATGACAACAAAGTGAGTTGTGAGTAGTGAGCAGTGAGTAAGGTGTGAAATTGCATGTGAAACACAAAAATATCCATGCTGCCCACCATTCACCACTCCACTCACTACTCACTACTCACATCTCACAACTCACAATGAACGACTTTTCTGCCATAAAAGCCGCCTTACTGCAAGTATATTCCTTTTCGGAAGAACAATTGACCCAGTTTGCCGTCAGGCTAAACCATAGAAAACTGAGGAAGAAAGATTGCTTATTATGCCCTCCTCAAATCTGCAATGGCCTGACTTTTATCAACAGCGGAAGTTTCCGGCTGTATAGCAATGCGGAACGCGGTGAGCTGACCATAACCTTTTTTACAGAGCACCGCTGGGCAGCTGACGTTGAAAGCCTGCTGACACAGCAACCCACCAAAAATTATATTGAGGCCTTTGAGGATTCAGTCATTGCCACCATCACGCTCCAGGGCATGCATGAGCTAATGGACATGTATCCCTGCTTCCGTATGCTGCATGGCCTGATAGCAGACCTCACTATACCCACCGCACATCTGGCGGCTATCAGCACAAAAAATCCTGACGAACGCTACAAAGCGCTGATGCTAGAACATCCCGACTGGATAAACCGCTTTCCACAGATGCAGATAGCTTCCTACTTGGGTATGACACCGGAAACATTGAGCAGGGTAAGGGCTAGACTGGCCTGATTTCTTGCTTGCAATCAATTTTTGGTTCACATTGACAGCGCTAGTTTTGCACCATAAATAAATTACGATGAACCAAAAAGCCATATCAATCCGTCCATTTATAGGCGCCAAGAATTTCCAGCTCTCACGCAGTTTCTATCGGGACCTCGGGTTTCAAGAGGTAGTGCTGGCCCACAATTTCTCCTATTTCAATTCACAAGGACTGGGGTTTTACCTACAGGATGCCTATGTGCAGGATTGGATTGACAATTCCATGATTTTTGTGGAAGTGGAAGATGTGGGGGCCTATTGGAAGGAACTGTTGGCACTGGACCTTCCCGCCAAGTATAAAGACGCCAAACTAACCCCCATCCGCACCTACGATTGGGGACGGGAATGTTTTTTGCACGACCCATCAGGCATCCTTTGGCATTTTGGGCAATTCAATAAATAGTACTCAACGCCAAGGCACATTTAAGAAAAGTCCGGCAATAACAGGCAAATGAAATGATAGTATAAAACAACGAAAAAGGCTGGCATTTTCACTCTTGCTGGTATTCCTTGGTTCCTGCGGAAGCTTGTTGCTTGCGTACATAAGGCATTGCTTGCCGGATTACATTTCCGATACCAAATATGTTCACATCAACGGTTCCACTGAATTCTTCATCGGATATTTTCTCTATACTTCCTACCAAATAATACCCAGCATTATTTAGTATCACATCAATCTTTCCAAATGCCTTGATGCCGGTTTCGATTGCCGCTTTTACTTCATCTTCGTTGGTAATGTCCACATTCAGCGGAAGTAAATTTCCATCTGTTCTGCCGATACTTTCCATTTGCCCTTCCAAATTTCTTGAAGTTGCAATTAGATGATAGCGCATTGTCTGTTCACTTTCCTACAACAAAAATATTACTGGCAATGCCTGCAACTCATTATTATTGGTACCTTATCGGCAGCATGTTCAATTTTAGCAAAACTAAAAACGAAATCATCAATATGGTTCCAACAGTTCCAATGATGTTTATAAATCTTTGCGTCCCGCCGTTATTGAATATTTTTTTAATTCCCCGAAATATCAATAGCCCTATCATTCCACCTAAGACATTGGTAACTATATCTGTAATGTCAAAGGCCCCAATTTTGAAAACAAACTGAAGTCCTTCAAACATAAAGCTAACCAGAGAAAAGAAGAGAACCTTGTTTAGAAAAGCCCATCTTTTAAACAACACACCCGTGTAAATACCAAGCGGCGCAAAAATCACTACATTCAAGACAACCCCAGCAATATCGATTTTACCATTTGAAACGAAAGCATCACCAAATGGTATAAAGTTTACGCGCCTATTTTCCATATAAGAAAAATGAACGCCTAACTTGAATAGTAAAATCCAGTATAACGCGGCCAGATAGACCAGAATCAACACGGTCGTTAACTTATCGGCGATACTAATGTCTTTTTTATCCATCCTTCAATATTATTCAATTTGACATTTACTGATGGTATTATAGTAAACCAATGACTATCCACTATTTGGTTACATGCATAATTTTCAAATAATCATTGCGATAGTAGCCATCATTCTACACCTATGACCGCATCTGTATAATGTGGCTTTTTTGTGAACCTTTGCCGCTTTGTGCAATAGCTGTACCACGGGCATCATAAGGGCAATATATGGAGGGGTCTCTTTGTGAAACTTTGTGCTTCTTCGTGGCCCTTTGTGTAATAGCTGTACCAACGAGGCCTTCATAAATTAATGGAATTTAAAAACCAAATAGCGGATAGTCATTAGTAAACCATTATTGGGTTAACCTGAGTGGCTCTTTCTGGAATAGCTTTTAGGCAAAGTGCTCAAAAGGCACTATGCTCACAAAGTAAAGCGTAAGGGGATTTCAAAAAACTCCTCAGACCCGGCTCTCAAATTTTTAACCGCCGAGTTTACTGGTTGTAATGAGGTGGTTAAAAATTTCAATAACGAAGTATCAGGGGTTTTAGAGGTGCCCATAAGTCTTTCGGTAGCCAAATTAATAACATTGCACTAATTCAAATATCCCGCAGGCTTTTATTAAAAGGTTCACAAAACATATGATTGGGCCCTCTGTTACTTGGATGCCCGTTTTTATTGCCGGTCCACCGGTAAATAGATATACACTACCGGACAGGCAGGTGCGTTCGACACTGGTTTTATTCCGGCTTCTATTTACACCCAGGATGTTGTTTCACATCCGTCTATCCCATCCATGAAAAAACAATTTCACACCATTGCCCTTTTATTTGTCGCCAGCCAGTCAATTTCCCAGATTGGAAATGTGGGCATCGGCACCCAAAAGCCGCTGGCAAGGCTCCATATAGTAGATAGCAGTGTGTTGTTCAGTGCCGAAGGCTCCGCACTGGGCAGTCCAAGCAACCCTCCTTCCATTAGCACATACGGACGCCAAATGATGTGGTACGCAGGCAAAGGGGCCTTTAGGTCGGGTTATTTCGGTACCTCCCATCTCCAAAAAGACTCTATTGGAAATTATTCCACGGCCCTTGGTTTCAGTACCAAAGCTATTGGCGCCGATTCTTTGGCAGCTGGCTATGCCTCTATCGCTGTTCAAGCTTACACTATTGCCTTTGGAAACAGTTCCATTGCCAGGGCCGAAGGCTCGATGGCAGCAGGCAATCACAACATCACCGATGGTGAATATGCTGTTGCCATGGGTACTTATTCTGCAGCCAATGGAAATAATTCCATTGCTATGGGAAATGCGGTCATCACAGGCGGCAACTGTGCGGCGGCTTTTAATTTCAATACAAGGGCCTCTGGCGATTTTTCCGCCGCTTTCAATTATAATTGCCAGGCCAAAGGAGAATACTCCACAGCTATGGGCAGGTCGTCCATTGCAAGCGGGCAGGGCTCCTCTACCCTCGGTATAGGAACCTGGGCCACTTCGTATGGCGAAACTGCCGTGGGTCTGTATAATCTGAGCTATGAGGCGGCGGGAAGGGTTTTTTCTGTAGGTATTGGCACAGCAGAACAGCGCCGGAATGCACTTACTGTTTTAAATACCGGCTATATCGGCATTGGAACGGTAAATCCCGATGCAACCTTGAGCGTAGAAGGAACGGCCAGCAAAACCGGCGGTGGTGTATGGTACACATTTTCTGACCGTCGGGTAAAGAAAAACATAGAGGACTACAAGCCCGGCCTCAAGGAAATACTCGCCATCCGCCCAGTGAGCTTCCAATACAATGAATTGAGCGGGTATACAAATCTGGATAAAAGATATGTAGGCGTGATTGCACAGGAAATAGAAAAAGTGTTGCCAGCCACCGTTACCCTGCTCCAAACCGACAGCAGTTTAAAAGACAAGCGGCAATTTGACGGCAGCGGACTGACCTATACCCTTATCAATGCCATCAAAGAACAGCAGGTACAGATAGCAGCGCTGCAAGCTGAACTGGGACTGGTGAGAAACGAAAGCGCCTCAACCATAATCAAAAATAAAGCAATGGAGCAGAGGCTGGCTAATATAGAAGCTGGTTGGCGACAAAAATGAATCCATTACAACCAGATAAATATCTTTATTCTTATTTATTTTAAAGGGATGACATTGAATCGGGTGCATTTCAAATTTTCGCTAAAGAGCTCGGGAGCAAATTGTAACTTGTGCTAACCAAACTTAATAAAAATGACCAGGGAAGAATTTTTAGAGGCTGCTGCCAAGCGTTACGATAAGCTCAATGATTTGAATAAGATTAATGATTTTTATGATTATGAGACAGAGTTTGCGAGGATATGGCAAGATTTGGGAGCAGAGGTCTTGGAAAAAAACATCAGTACGCTTGTGGGGGACAAGCGTAAAAAAAAACCTCACGACCTTCGGTTACATAACCATCAACAACAGCCATCCCTTCAGTAAAGGGAATAATGGTTTTCAGGTTTCTCCAAAAATGCAGGAATTGATGGTCTATTCGGCGCAGTTGGACAGTTATGAGAATTGCAATGAGGTTTTAAAGAAATATACCGGCATAGAAGTAAGCCCCACACAGGTCTGGCGGGTAGCCAACACCTATGGCAATGAGGCAGGCCATGGCCTTAACGATTCAGCAATCTTGACACCTTGTAAGAAAGACGAGGTAGTGTATGCGATGGCCGATGGTTCCATGATTTTTACAAGGGAAGATGGCTGGGAAGAAGTGAAAGTAGGCAGGATATTTAAAAGCTCAGACTGTATCCATGCAGCTGGAAAGCCAGGCTGGATAAGCAATTCACAATATGTAGCCCGCTTGGATACGTCTAAAAAGTTCACTTCGGAAATGGAGAAGCTACTGGATTATTATGCAGACAGGAAACAGCCTGTTGTATTCATATCCGACGGGGCCGCATGGATAAGGAACTGGATAGAAGATGCTTATCCCAATGCCGTTTCGGTATTGGATTTTTACCATGCCGCGGAATATTTACATACCTTTTGCAAGGCGGCATTTAAAGACGAGGCACAAAGGAAAGACCATGCAGAAAAATATACAGAATTGCTCCTGCTCGGAGAAGTGGGGCGGGTAATACAAGAAGTAAGCAGACTGGGCACCACATGCAAGGAAGCCGGAAGATTAATTGACTATTACGAGGCCAACCAATCCAGAATGAATTATCCGGAGTACAAGAAAATGGGAGTAGGTATAATAGGTTCAGGGGCAATAGAATCAGCACACAGAACGGTGGTACAAAAACGGATGAAGCAGTCCGGGCAAAGATGGGGTAAACAAGGTGCCCAAAACATGCTAAACCTACGGGTGGTGAGCAAAAACAACCAATGGCATAAAATCGTTGAACTTACTAAAATCAATTTTGCAACAAAAGCCGCTTAGCGAAAATTTGAAATGCACCCCATTGAATCAGTGAAATTTACAGAGCCTTAATAGACCTTGCATCAAGCTCTCGGCATATGGTTCATAAGAATATTATTTTAATATTACCCAATTGTAAACCCCGGCAAATACAATGTCTTGCCCTATTGCAGCGCAGATTTATGCACCAGAATGTGCATGCAGGTAATATTTTCGGACTGGCAAGCATTTGGATATGGCTTCAGTTTATTTACCAATGCAATTACCAATTCATGCACGAGATGCGGATGAGAGCCGCCATGTCCAGCTTCCCTGCGTAAAGGAAAGATGCTGATAATCATCGGTATCTTATACGACCTTGATAATAAAGCGCTGTATGACTTCCGTCAATAAATGTGCGTAGTCCGGGAATGGATTTCCTCGGGTATTTCCGGTTCTGGACGCTTGGCGGTATGCATCAGCAATGGCTTGCCCTCAATCAGCGGCCAGACAGGGGCGCTAATAGTTGTTAGTTGGTATTTTGTCGTAAGAAGACAGGGTGCCAAATATTGAAAGTCAATTTTATGACCCGCAGCCGTTTCAATGCAACAGCTTTTTGGTGGACAAGCCTTAGTTTTATCAATAGAATTGCAGACATAAAAATACCATATATGACACCTTCAATTGGGATACCCATACCTATTACACCAACTGGCCCTCATCTTTCCTGCAAAGGTTGGATTCAGGAAGCAGCCCTCCGCATGCTTTTGAACAATTTAGACCCCAACGTGGCTGAGCGGCCCGAGGAGCTGATTGTGTATGGCGGCCGGGGAAAGGCTGCCCGCAACCATGAGAGCCTGCACAAAATAATCGCCTGTCTTAAAATATTGGAGAACGACGAGACATTGCTGGTGCAAAGTGGCAAGCCGGTTGCCATGTTGCGGACCCATAAAGAAGCGCCACGTGTACTTATCAGCAATAGCCAGCTGGTACCAAACTGGGCCAACTGGGAGCATTTTGATGAACTAGAAAGAAAAGGCCTGATGATGTATGGCCAGATGACCGCCGGCAGCTGGATTTATATTGGCAGCCAAGGCATTGTGCAAGGGACTTACGAGACCTACGCCGCTGCCGCCAATAAGGATTTTGGTGGCACGCTGGCAGGAACACTGAATGTAACCGCCGGCCTTGGTGGCATGGGAGGTGCACAACCTTTGGCCATTACCATGAATAATGGGGTAGCGCTGATAGCAGAAGTGGAGGAATGGCGGATTGACAAACGTTTGGAAACCCGTTATCTGGATGAGAAACATACTGAAATCGATGCCGCCATTGATGCCGCCCTCCGTTACAAGGCAGATGGGAAAGCAATAAGCATCGGCGTGCTATGCAATGCCGTGCACTTGCTGCAGCGGTTGATTGAACGCCATATTGTGCCCGACACCCTTACCGACCAAACCAGCGCCCACGACCCGTTGATTGGTTATATACCGCACACGCTCTCCAATGAACAGGCCAATATATTAAGGACCAAAAACCCAGAAGAATATATTGCTTTGGCTTACGAAAGCATGCGCCTGCATGTGGAACTGATGCTGCAGTTGCAGAATATGGGAGCTATCACATTTGACTACGGCAACAATATACGAGCCAGGGCAAAGGAACATGGCCTTGAGAATGCCTTTGATTTTCCCGGCTTTGTGCCTGCCTATATACGGCCGCTGTTTTGTGAGGGCAAAGGTCCATTCAGGTGGGTGGCGCTCAGCGGCGACCCAGCTGACATAGCAGTGACGGATGCGGTAGTGCGGGATTTGTTCCCGCATAACATCTCCCTTATCCGCTGGCTTGATTTAGCAAAGGAAAAGATTGCCTTCCAAGGGCTGCCCGCCCGTATCTGCTGGCTGGGCCAAGGTGAGCGGGAGAAAGCAGGCCTTGCTTTCAACGAACTGGTGCGGACCGGACAAGTAAAAGCCCCCATTGTGATTGGCCGAGACCACTTGGATACCGGCAGCGTGGCCAGCCCCAACCGCGAAACCGAAGCCATGCTCGATGGCAGCGATGCCGTGGCCGACTGGCCCATACTGAATGCGCTGGTTAACACGGCAGGCGGTGCCAGCTGGGTGAGCCTGCACCACGGCGGCGGCGTGGGCATGGGCTATAGCATACATGCAGGCATGGTGATTGTGGCCGATGGCACCAATGATGCAGCACTTCGTCTTAGGCGGGTGCTTCGCAATGACCCTGGCATGGGAGTGATACGGCATGCGGATGCGGGTTATGAGATTGCCAAGGAGACGGCAATAAAGTTTGGGTTGGGGGTGTAGTGACGACTCCATTCAAATTATGTCTTTTTTACCTCCACGACAAATCGGTCTTGATGACACAGCTATTGAACTGTTGATTGCAAGGCCATCACTATTCACCTGACAATATCCGTTTCTCGCAGTGGGCTTTACTTCAAAAACCAATTGAAAAAAAGCACCGCATACCGGTTGTTTAGTTGATAATATATTATTATTTAATTTTCAGGTTAGTTAGTCAGGAAATGGAAGATGCCCGGAGGGCAACACCACCATTTGCTAACCGCTTGACATTTGAAATACACGGTACATCACTTTATATTTCCGTTATATGTATTCTGATAATGCAAGAAAAATACAAGGAAGCAATTTTATGTTTACAAAGGCCATTTATCATGAAGGAGGTTACCGCAATAAAGTGGATTTTAATCCGTCAGGCTGTCTGTGGGGTAGTCGGCAGGGTTTGTGCAAAAAACACCTAACACAGCCATTTTTTATATCTCCTTTTGTTTACACTTTGTACCAATAGAATTAGCTTACTTCCAATTGCTAACCTGCCACCATCGCAAAGCATGAGATTTGATTGCTACATACCGTGCGACATACTGAAGCCCTATATAAAAACTTTTGCAATTGCTGAAACTGAAGAAGAGCAAGCCTATAAGGTATTGCCCGACACCGGACTGGTAATCGGCTTCCAATACACCGGAAGGCTTTGGCACCAAACTCAGGACAAACAAGTGTTACTGGATAGCGCAGGTCTGACAGGGCTTCACGACAGCTATCGAATCTTTAAGAACTCAACAGATATTGGGACAGTGTTGGTGTATTTCAAAGAAACCGGCGCAGCCGCCTTTTTCAAGCAGCCCATCCATGAACTTTTTAGGGAAAGCGTGTCCCTTGACAACTTCATGCTGCGGTCCGAACTGCTGCTGTTGGAGGAACAATTGTGCGAAGCCGCCGCCGATGATATAAGAATACAAGTCATTGAGCGCTTCCTGTTATCCAAGCTACAACATCCTGAGCCAGACCAATTGGTGCTGGGAGCACTGGCACTTATCCACAAAAGCAAGGGCACTATCAGGATGAAGGAATTGGTACTGCAATTGCATACAAGCCATAGCCCGCTCGAAAAAAGATTCCGGCAACTGGTAGGAGCATCACCAAAAAAATTCGCATCCATCGTCCGGTTCAAATATGCCATCCACCAATATAACCCGCAAAACCTGCTCACAAGTTTAGGATATGAGGCTGGCTTTTACGACCAAGCACATTTTATAAAGGAGTTCAAAAATTTCACAGGCGAAACCCCCGAATCTTTTTTCTTGAATAAATAAGATAAACGATTTTTTACAATCCATCATCTCACTGTTGATTGATTTTTGCCTTATCAATTAAGCAGAACAACATGTTTACCATCGAACAAATCAAGCAAGCGCATGCCATTGTAAAAACTGGTGCGGATTTTCCAAACTATGTACAATTACTTATAAAACTAGGTGTCAAAAGTTACGAGACCTACGTATCGGATGGTCATACGCTGTTCCGCGGCGCAGATGGCTTTACCACCCAAAGCAATGCCAGGTATGACACTTTGGACATAGCCGGGCAGGCGGATACAGCCCAATTCAAAAAAGAATTAAAAGCACACCAGCAAGGCAAAACAGACTATCCTTCCTTTTGCCAGATAAGTGCAAAAGCAGGCGTTGAAAAATGGATAGTGGATACGGCAAAAATGACCTGTGCCTATTTTGACAAGGCAGGAAACAAAATGCTCGTAGAACAAATACCAGCCCCATGACGGAGCTTGCCATTTTAATTCCCAGGGCATGAGAGACTAGCTATTATTAGAGGGTAAATTTTTGGCAACTGGCGGAACAACTATGAAAAGCCGCACCAGATAAACTTGTACTTTATGGTTGAAACTACCCAAGATATGGCGGGGTTGCCAAATTCTTTTGTATTATAAAGGACAGAATAAGTGTCAAGGTGCAGCGTTCAGGAATATATTTTAGGATTTCTTCCTGTTTAATGAAAATTATGGATGGCATTACCTATCCTCTTACCTCAAATCGCAGGATGTGCTGAGGATATTTAACCATGTGTTGCCGATTCATTACCTGTCTTTGAATTCATGCCCATTCTTCATAGTACTAAGCACAACCAGGTATGACTAGGGCAAATATTCATAAGGCAACCGGGTCGCCAATTTTTCCCACCATCCCCAGAAACCATCCAGCATCAGGTTGGTGTTGTTAAAATAACCCGTTTCCAATATCTCCACAGCTTCACCCTCAGTTAGGTTTAAAACGGTGGAAGGCCAATCCTGTACCGCAACCAGTGCTGTGGTATGACGCAATAAAGTATTGTTCGCATCCGGGTCAACCTGATGTTTGAAATTAAAAAACTCAATGGGCTCCTTTTCACGTTTGTAGGTTACCATCAAGTAATCCGGAAAATCCAATATAATCGTTCCAGTATCCGTATTTTGGGCAATCTGCTTGAAACTGACATTACCTGGCGCCACTATTTTCGCATATTCCTCCTGCCGCAATATTCTTCTGTAGTATTTGAGCGAATCTTTATCAAAACTCCTCTCAACTTTCTTCAAAACACCCTCCTCCCCTAGCGTTTCATTGCCTGCCAATGCCTGTATATCTTCCTGCATTGATTTGTAGATTTCCTTTACCCTTTGCCTTTCCAAGTTTGACTTCAGCATCACCTTTCTTAGTTGGTATCCTTCTTGCTTCAACAGGTTCCCGTGCAGGGATCTCATAAAATGCATTAGCGAAAGCGAATATGCCAGTTCCCGGTTTTGCTTCCACACTACTTCCTCTTCGTCTGTGCCTTCCATTTTTGTAAAAAAGGGATACATTTTATAATCCACCACATTGTTGTCAAGGGAATATTTGAAATCCATCAGTTCAATACTGATGCGATAGCCCAAGGCCTTGTTTTCTACTGTCAAAGGCTCACCAGCATATGCATATAGTTGTCTGCCGGTTTCGGAATATACAAATTTGACCGTGGCCGTATTCTCAATCGAGCAATTGAATGAAAAGGCAGACTCTCCGATAAATGCATCTGTAAATACCTTACCCCATTTCCGCCAGCCATCTTTTTCATACTTCCTTACTATTACCTCTTCAAGCTCGGAAGGTTTTAACGACAGCTTGATAGTATAAGGGGAGGCGTTGGTGCCTGCGGCAACATTCAGAATCTTTACCTGATAACCCACAAAAGACACCGCCAGCTTAAAACGTTCATTTGGAATGTTCTCTAACATGAACCCCCCTTGCTTGTCTGTGCGGGTGCCAATAGACGAACTGGGTATAAATACACTTGCCCCCACAAGCGGCTCGCCTCGCTCGGACAACACTTTGCCACTAAGCACCTGCTGTCCCCAAAGCTGGTAACTGAATAAAAGACAGAAGAAAATGCAATGTAAATATCTCATTACTATGATTGCCGATGGGATTTATACAGGTTTTACTTTACCTCATAATAATACACTTGTCGTCCTATCTTACCCGACTCTGACAATCCCTCCACTACTACCTTGTATTTTCCTACTCCATCTGAGTTGTAAAATTCTAAAGAAGCGGCGCCATCTTCATCAGTGACCAATTGAGGCCGCCAGTAAATCGTACTTCTCATATCGGGAAAAGTATTGCCAGTTTCAGTTGCGGAATAAACAGGTGCATAAAATAGCCGTGTGCTATAATACCCCTTTGCGGTTCCCCAAAAAGTGTTCTTAGATTTAACGGCCGATTCATTGGCAGGATGCATTTCCTCATTATAATCAATTCCCCCCTGTTTTGTCGTTATCACTATTACCCCATTGTTTCCTTTTAATCCATACACATTCAATTTGCCCACCGTTCGAAGTACCTCAATACTTTGTACGTCGTGCACCGCAAGATCACTGACGGCGAAGTCCGGCCTTGGCACCCCATCTATCACCAGCATCATAGGTGACTGGTCCTTTCTATCATTGCCGCCATTCATTGTCTGGGTGGAAAATGCATTTATCTTACCAAAGCCATCAGACTTAAACACCACCCCGTATACTTTGCCTTGTATACAATTGGCCAGATTGTGGCAGGCTTTTAAATCAAGATAGGTAAGTATTTGGCTTTCCAGCACATTGGGATCCTAAGCTTAGAATTCCACGTGGACAAGTTGTCGCG
>JADMIO010852274.1_pt1 | contig 98444 bp, 77 predicted proteins | sample 8958161 | NCBI WGS metagenome assembly JADMIO01 (sample SAMN16585339, study PRJNA669376) | soil metagenome | isolation source: Crop rotation soil | place: USA: Cullars Rotation, Alabama | collected 2011
GCGACTTCAAGTCACGTGAATTCCAAGCTTCGGATCCCACTGTGCTGGAAAGGTCAAAAGATACAATCGTGTGTACAGACAGTACCAGCGGAGTGGATAAACCTGCCAGTACCAGAGACAGCGATTCATGACGCTGCCAGTGTTTGGTAGAACCGGTCCAGCCGAAAGAAGCTATACCATATAACAGCTTACGCAGTTTGGTTTTAGCCCTGTCACGAACAGTCGCGAAGTCAGGAATCAAACCGGAATACCAGAAAAGGAGAGATACTGTGAAGTAAGTAGAGATCGCAAACACGTCCCAGAGCAGAGGCGAGTTGAAGTTTACCCATAAAGGACCACGTGTATTTGGATAAGGCAGTACAAAGAAGGCCATCCATACACGACCCATGTGGAAGATCGGGAACTGACCGGCACACATAACCGCAAAGATGGTCATGGCTTCTGCCGCACGGTTTACCCCGGTACGCCATCCCTGGCGGAACAGCAGGAGGATCGCAGAGATCAGTGTACCGGCGTGACCGATACCTACCCACCATACGAAGTTGGTAATATCCCAACCCCAACCAATTGTTTTATTCAGATTCCACACCCCTGTACCATAGTACACTTCCCAGGTTACAGAACAAACTCCGAACAATAGTAGTGACAATGATATGAAAAAGCCTATGTACCACAATTTACCTGGCTTCCCTTCAATAGGGCTGATGATGTCCTCTGTTACCTGGTGGTAATTCTTCACGCCATCAACTAATGGTTCTCTTAGTGTGGATTCGTACTTTAAATGCATAGTTCGTTAAGCTTTTACCCCTAACCTGCACTTTTTATGCAGAATAAGGAGCTTTAATTGTTCTAAACTAAAACTTTATCTCTTATGTTAATCTTTCGTTTGTCTTTACAGTTCAGCTTAAAGCCTATGCTTCATGCTTGGCTGCGGCCTCATGATGTTCTTCATGATTACCTTCTGCCTTTGGCTCAGCATCTTTGTTTCTGATCTTAGCCAGGTAGTTGACAGATGGTAATGTGTGAATCTCTTCCAGTACGTAGTATAACCTGTCGGTCTGTTCTTCGTTACGGATCTTAGAGATACGGCTTTCTTTGTCGTTCACGTTACCAAATACGATAGCTCCGGCAGAACATGCGGTTTGACACGCAGTTTTTGCTTCACCATCTTTCATCGGACGACCAGCTTTCTTCGCAGTCAGCTTAGCATCCTGCAAACGCTGTACGCAGAAAGAACATTTTTCCATTACACCACGGCTACGTACAACCACATCAGGGTTCAGTACCATACGTGTAAGGCTGTCATTCATTCCTCCTACATCATACAGGTTATCTTCGAAACTGTCAGCGCCATTGAAATCTCTCCAGTTGAAACGACGTACTTTATAAGGACAGTTATTAGCGCAGTAACGGGTTCCGATACAACGGTTATAAGCCATCTGGTTAAGCCCTTCAGAACTGTGGTTGGTAGCAGCTACCGGACAAACGTTCTCACATGGAGCGTTATCACAATGCTGGCACAGCATCGGCTGGAACACTACTTCCGGATTGTTCTCATCACCGCTGAAATAACGGTCGATACGGATCCAGTGCATTTCATGCGCCTTTATTACCTGCTCTTTACCAACTACTGATACGTTATTTTCAGCCTGGCAGGCAATGGTACATGCACCACAACCAAAACAGGTGTTCAGATCGATAGACATACCCCATTTGATACCAGGGTAGTGATGTACATCAGGATAAAGCGTACCATCTTTGCGGAAATCAGGACCGTACTGTTTTAATTCATTACGATCTTCATTTACTTCCTTAGGGTTCTTAATGAACTCTTCCAGAGTGGTTTCTTTTACGATAGGACGACCTTCGTAGCTGTTATGCGTCTGTGTTACACCAATATCATATTTTTCTCCGGTTGCCTCTGCTGTTGCTTCTGTAGAGAAGTAGTCAAAAGTCTGCCCATTGAAACTAACCAGGGGATAAGCATTCTTACCTACACCACCAGCTGCTTTACCAGCATTCATATTACGACCGTAACCTACCGCAATGGCGATTACTTCCGGATGAATACCAGGCAGTATCAGTAATGGCAGGCTGATTTCCTTACCGTTAGTCTTGATCTTTAATACTTTCTTATCGGCGTTGATCTCGTAGTCGTCACCCAACTGCGTGTCGAATGTCTTCGCCAGTGTGTTGGAGATAACTGCGTAGTTATCCCAGGTAGAACGGGTAATAGGATCAGGCATTTCCTGCAACCATGGGTTGTTGGCTTCCTTACCATTACCGATAGCGATCTTTTCGTACAACACCAGTTCTAACTTGCCACCTTTCTTAGCGCTATTGATCTTTGCAGCAGCGCTGTTAATATCTCCGCTGAAAGTAGCCCCACCCAGCGCAGGCGCTGTAGCCGGTTCTATCACACCATCCTGTAATGCTTTATCCCATGCTTCCTGTCCGCCCAGTTGAGTCAGCCATTCGTTCTTCAGGAAATCTTCCCAGGTAGTAGTAGAACCGATCCAGGTCAGTAAGCTTGTTTCAAATGCACGTGTTTTGAACAACGGTGCAATGGTAGGCTGTATAAAACTGTAATATCCGGTCCTTGCTTCTGCATCTCCCCAGCTTTCCAGGAAGTGATGTGCAGGTGCCGCATATTTACATAATTCAGAAGTTTCGTCTTTACGATCGTTGAAAGTAACGCTCAGTTTAGCTTTTTTGATACCTTCTGCAAAAGCCTTTGCATCATAGTAATCATAGGCAGGATTCACACCATACACCATGATAGCACCAACACTACCGGAGTTCAGGTCTTTCACCAGTTGCACCATGTCACTGTCAATACCCTGACGGTAACCTACTGTAGATGCCCAGTCGATAGTTGTACCATTAGCGCCAACAAGGTTGTTAATAGCATTTACTATGATCTGTACATTCACATCATTGGAACCACTTACTACCAGTGCTTTACCCTGACTGGCTTTTAAAGCCTGGGCCGCTTTCTGGATACCTGCAGCCAAACGCTTGTCTGCAATTGCAGGAGCGCTTACCGCACCACCCAGTGCATTCAGCAAAGCCAATGCTACAGCACCGGTTTCTGATGGTTTATGTGTATATCTTTCATCCGCATTGGCACCCGTTAAGCTCATCATGCTCTCGAAGTGGAAATGTTTGCTCATTTCCGGCTTCTTCTCATCGATCTTACGGTTAGTACCATATTGTTTGGAATATTCTGTAGGGTTGATCCATGTTCCCAGGAAGTCAGCGCCTAAACTTACAATCACTTTTGCATTTTCAAAGTGGTAAGCAGGTAATGCTCTCTTTCCGTAAGAAGCTTCGTTAGCCAGTAACAAACCGGAATAAGATACCGCATCATAAGTTACATGACGGAAGCCTGGATATTTGGTCTGGAAACCAGCAATCACTTTCTTGGTAGAAGGACTGATAATAGTAGATGTCAGTAATACAACAGGGGAACCACCAACTGCAGACAGTGCAGCAGTAACCTGCTTGTCAAGCTCAGCCCAGGTTGTTTCTGTACCACTGATAGTAGGGTAACGTAAACGTGCGGCATCATATAAACCTAATACAGCGCCCTGTACCCTTGCAGATGAAGCACCACCTGTTACAGAAGACAGATCATTACCGTCTAATTTGATGGGACGTCCTTCACGGGTCTTAACAACCAGTGGAACGAATTCTCCGTCTACAGCGTATGTGGAAGCGTAATAGTTAGGTACACCGGGAGTAATCTCTTCCGGCTTATTTACATAAGGTATAGCTTTTCTGATTGGCGTTTCGCAACTGGCAGCAATAGTAGCAGCCGCTGTTGTGAACCCCAGGTATTTCAGGAAATCCCGGCGGGGGGTAGTAGCATTCAGCAAACTTCCATTCTCCTCAAAAGGCAGATCCTCTCTGAATTCGTTATTCACAGTCTCCTGATGTTCCTTGGTATTGTGCAACTCCTCCAAGCCTTTCCAATACTTTTTTTGCTCCATGTTGTTTATACTAACGAGTTACGGATTATAATTTGTACAATGAAGTTGGTGTAATTATTAATAATGACATTTCTGACATTCAGTACCACCAACCATCTCAACAGTAACACTGTCTATCTTTCCTTCTTTCACCTGCTCATGGAACTTCTCAAAAATGCTATAGTACTTATTGTCAGCAAACTGCACTTTAGTAGTACGATGACAGTTAATACACCATCCCATAGACAGATCAGCAAACTGATGCACCTCATCCATTTCAGTAATGGCGCCGTGACATGTTTGACATTGCTGCTTACCAGCTACAACGTGCTGAGAGTGATTGAAGTAAACGTGATCAGGCAGGTTGTGGATCCTTGTCCACTCAATAGGTGTTCCAGGCTTAGTATATTCCTTAGCAGTCTTATCCCAACCAACATGGTCGTATAATTTCTGGATCTCAGCACTGCCATTTACCTTCTTACCTTCTGCTGTGAACAACTGAGGACCACTATAATCACTGATCACCTTGTGACAGTTCATACAGATATTCTCAGAAGGAATCATTGCATGCTTACTTTTCTCAGCACCTGCATGGCAATACAGACAGTTGATCTGATTAATACCGGCATGTACTTTATGAGAATAGAAGATAGGTTGTTGCGGCATATAGTCTTTCTGTCTGCCCAGGCCGATTGCTCCATTTATAGTGAAGTAACCACCTACGATAAACAACAATACTATTACTAATGCGATGTAAGCCTTGTTCTTGTAGAATGGAACAGGTTCCGGTGTTGCGAGACCTTCTTTGTCAGCAGCAAGCTTGTTCAGATTACTGTTGATCTGCATCAGGATCAACGCTACAACTGCAAGGATCAAAGTAATGATACCAAACAGCAGACCGTTGTTACCACCTTCTTCTTCACCACCAGTATTTGTTGTGGTGCCGGAAGTAGTTGTTTTAGCATCTGTTGAGCCGGCAGCACCTTCCTTAGCAATGTAAGACAAGATATCATCAATATCCCCATCTGTAAGATTGGGGAACGGAGTCATAGAGGTCTTATTAAACTGGTTGTACAACGCATTTGCATACGCGTCACCAGTAGCCAGCACCGATGCAGAATTATGGATCCATTGGTGTAATAATTTCTTATCAGACCAACGTTCTTCCACGCCTTGCAAAGCGGGACCAGTAAGTTGCTTATGAACATTATGGCAGGATGCGCAATTCTGCTGAAATAATGCCTTGCCTTTAGTAGGATCTCCTGCTGCCCTTGCAGAGAAGGACGCAATCATACCCACGCATAGGACAAGAACACTCACAAAATGCTTACGCATAAGAATGGAAACACGACGATACACAGCCTATTTAGTTTAGATTTGACCTTAAGTTTCTTAAAAGTGCTCACAAAAATAAGACACAATATTGACAATTTATCAACAATTATAAAATTTCTTACTTGCTTCCCTCAATCCTTTTACCTATAAGTATCGCGGAGAAACACATCATCCTCAATATATTTTGTATGAGAAAAAACATGATAAATGTCATGTCAGGATCTCCGGTCTGCAGTGTCTGTATATATTAATATATATACAATCTCTCTTCATTCCTTTTATGTCAGCATCCGGCTTCTTATAACCTTCACATACACCGAATGTTGCCCTCTGGTACCATTTTACCTCATATTCCCTTTCTTCCTGTAAAAGTCCTTCATTAATCATACCATCTACATCTCCTCTTTATTAATTAATTTTGCCCAGTTAATAAAAAGAGACTTTGAAAAATATAGCCATCTTCGCTTCAGGTACAGGTAGTAACGCACAAAAGATCATCGACCATTTCAGGAACTCAGGCATTGCCAGGGTCTCCCTGATCGTTTGTAATAAACCAGGAGCAGGCGTATTACAAATAGCAGACAAAGAACACATCCCCTCCATCCTCATAGAAAAAGAGTTATTCTTTCATACAGACCATTATATACAACAACTGCAACAAGCGAATATTGATATGGTCGTGCTGGCTGGCTTCCTCTGGAAAATTCCCGCCAATCTCGTACAGGCATACCCCGGCCATATCATAAATATCCATCCCGCCCTACTTCCTAAATACGGAGGTAAAGGCATGTACGGACACTTCGTTCATGAAGCAGTTATCCGTGCAGGTGAAAAAGAAAGTGGTATCACCATCCATTATGTGAATGAGAAATATGATGACGGCGCTCCTATCTTACAGGAACGTTGTACCATCACTCCAGATGATACTCCGGAAAGCCTGGCGGCTAAAGTCCTGGTGCTGGAACACCAGTGGTACCCGGTAATTGTGGAACGATTATTGACCTAAATGGCACAAGTTTTTAGCCAGTTAAACTGCACACTATTGTATGAAAAAGCCACTGCTTGTTACATGCCTCTTTATTCTTGGCGGACTGGTAACATTTGCCCAGACTACTAAACCAATTGGCAAAGCTACTTATCTGAAGGTAAACCCAGCTACCCTCATTAATGAACTGGACATCTCCCTCGAACAGGAACTTACAGAAAAAATGAGCCTGGAAATAGGGATCAGTGGGATTTACACAGATTATCCCGATTATATACTGGCCAAGAAAGTAGATATTGGCCAGAAAAAACCGGATATCAGCACAGAACAATTTGTTGATGCCCGTGGCCTGGGCTTCCGTGCAGGTCTGCGCTGGTATATCTTTTCTACAAGAGACGGCCTTTCCCGCGTAATGGGTACCTACTTTCAACCGGTATTCTTCTATAAAAAAGTATTCTACCCCAACCAGGAAGTAACACTCAATAATACTATCTACAAAGAATCAGGTGATAAAAATGTCTTCGGGTTACAGTTACTATTAGGAAGACAAATTCAGAAAGATAAGTTAGTCCTCGATCCATTTATAGGCATTGGTGTCCGTACTAAAATTTACCGCTACCAGAATTTTAATCTTGAGAATGGGACTGTACAGGCTAATAACGGACGACTTGTTAGCGTACTGCCAAGTCTTCAGATAGGCATCAAGCTGGGATTTAAAATGTAGAGCCACGCCAAAAGACGCGGCACGTGTTCTCTTAAAATGTATGCGTTAAATTAAAAAGGTACTATCGCCTTCACACTGAAATTCCTTCCCATATTATATATACCGGAACGCCCGTTCGGCGATGCCGTATAATATTCAAAATATTTGAGCCTGTTCATATTTGCCTGGTAGGCAGTATTGAACACATTATCCAGTTGCAGGAACAATTCACAAACCGTTTTCCCCTCTCTGCCCGTCAGCGTAGTACCTGCTCCCAGATTAATTAAAGTATACCCCGGTGTAAATGTCTCTGTATGGTCTACTCCATAAAAATGCGACTGATCAGCATACCCATCTATTTCTGCTCTTCCATATATCTTTGAGAAAATGCCATAACTCCTGTTCATCACCGCTCTTAACTCTGAACGCACATGCAGCGGCGGAATAAAAGGCAGGTACCGTGCCTGATCTCCATCCTTTTTGATCAACGCGTCATTCCTGTTCAATCCTTCCGTATAGGCGGCACTGCTATTCAGTGACAACCATTTAATACACCGCGGATGCAGGTTTATACTTACTTCAGCACCATACAACTGTGCCTTTGACTGCTGGTACTGATATGTTGCATTCCCCGGTACGATCACCACAGGCTGGCCATTCGCATCATACAGGAGCGACTGATATATATAATTCTCTATCTGGTTATGAAACATTTCCACACTGATATCAAGATCTGCCAGGTAAGCCAGGAAACCAATATCCTCCTGTAAACTGAACTCAGGTTTGAATCCCCTGTTTCCCAGATAAACAATATGCGCTCCCGGATCAAGTCCGTTGGAACCTATCTCTGTAATATTAGGCGCCCGGTATCCCCTGGCAACATTTGCCTTCAGCAATAAACGTTCGCTGATATTATAGGTAACACCCAAACTTCCTGATACTCCACTATAATGATGTGTAAATGAAGGGAACTGTAAACTGGCGCCCGCTGTATCCGGCAAAAGGACCTTCTGATTAAAACCATTGCCGGCATTTGCTCCTACATAAAAATTATCCCAATGAATATACCTGTTATCATATCTCAATCCACCTGAAACATCCATCTTCCCGAAAGACTTCTTCGCAAAGAAAAAGCCGCCGATATCAAACAGGTTGTAATCCGGAATAGGAAAATCCGTCGCATTTTTACTCCTGTTCACCTGGTACATACCATTTACGCCTATTGTTGTTTCAATGCCTTCCCATACCGGAAAATTATACCGTACATCATAGTTGAGCGTATTCAATACCACATCAAGTCCGGGTTGCGCTGGTAAAGTAGGGTGATTGAACTCCTGACGGATACTCTTTTGTAAACCGATAGTAGTATACACATCTCCAAACTTACTCCGGTTATACACCCTATAATGTTGTATATGCTGATGCAGCGGATTTATTTTATAAGAGTTCAGCTGATCATCCGGCACAACAGGGCGACTCCTGAGATCATCCTCCGGTGCTTCATATATCTGCCGGGTAAATTTTCGTGTCAGCGAATCGCGGCTGCCATCCGGTATCTCCTGCTGATTATCATACATGGTAACCCCCCATACGGAATATCCCCAAGACTTATCAACCCTTGCCATCATCGAGAGATTAGCCTCCCGGAAAGCAGTTCCATATACCAGTCCGTCTACCTTGTTCCGGTAATTATGCGCCATCTTTCCCGAAGCCCGGAACGCATATTTCCAGTCGCCTTTCCTATAACCTAATCCCAGGGAAGAAGCGGCCATTCCATTATTGGTATGATAATCCATCAGGAAGCTTCCCTTTAGCTTCCCATCTTCTCCAACAGGAATATCAGGTATCATATTAATTACCCCCGCCAGTGCATCAGATCCATAGGTAAGACTCGCAGGCCCTTTCACTACTTCAGCCCGGCCAATTCCATACTGATCTACTTCAATCCCATGCTCATCACCCCATTGCTGTCCTTCCTGCCTTATCCCATCGTATAATGTCAATACCCTGTTATATCCCAGGCCCCTTATGAAGGGTTTGGAAATATTCGGACCTGTTGTTACCGCACTCACACCCGGAATCCCCTTGATGATAGCATCTATAATGTTATTGTTCACATTCATATTCATCTCCCTTTTGCCAATAGTGGCAATGGGAACAGGATTTTTGCGCACAGCCGTAGCCCGTGAAACACCCGTCACCACAATTTCATTTAGCCTGGACAGGTCCTCTCTCAAACTGATATTCAATACCAGTACTTGTCCTGCGGTTACGGTCAACTTTACTTTTTCTGTCTGGTACCCCATCATTGAAACAGTCAGCTCATGGGTACCAGCTGTTACATTCTTTATAATGAACTGCCCCGAAGCATTCGTAGTAGCTCCGGTATTTAGCCTGGCAATAACAATATTGGCAAATTCAACAGCAAGACCACCAGTTGTCACTTTTCCCCGGATGATCCCCTGCTGGCCCAAAACCTGACCCGAAATAAAGAGTATACATAAACCCGGCAAAAGAATCCGCCAGAGAGTAGACGTTTTATCCATTAAACAGTTTTTTTACAAACTTATTTTTATTATTTCAATAAATGATAATTATTATTTAGGCTAGCCTAAATAATAATAGGTTATTATCAGGAAAACAGGTTGATCGCCGTTGCCAATGCAATTACTTATGCAACAATATTGCATAAATGTAATTAGCCGATTGTGTACTACCTTTGTCTTGAATTAATGATTGGTAGAATGTCTAAAAAGATCGTTTTTTATATAGTTTTCTTTGCCCTGCTTGGCATAGCCTTTCTTGGCTATTCCGGTTATGTGATTAAGTCGGAACAGGGAACTTTCTTTGGAAAAGAGAAATTACCGGTACTGGGAACGAACGGGCATTATATCGGGGGATTTTCTTTCGTAAATCAGGAAGGGCGCACTATTACCAATAATGATGTGAAGGGAAAGGTATATGTTGCCGAATACTTTTTTACTACCTGCACAGGTATTTGTCCTAAGATGAATGCCAATATGCAAAAAGTATACGCTGTTTACAAAAATGAACCCGACTTCCGTATATTATCACATACCGTAGACCCTGAAAACGATAGTGTACCCGTATTAAAAGCCTATGCAGAATTACATGGCGCAGATCCGAAAAACTGGTGGTTCCTTACAGGTACCAAAAAAGAACTGTATAATCTTGCACGTCAGGGATACCTGGTAGATGATGGCACTTATACCGGAGAGGATGACTTTGTGCATACCCAATGGTTTGCACTGGTAGACGGAGAAGGAAGAGTGAGAGGATTATATGAGGGAACCAAAAAGCCTGATGTAGATAAACTGATCTCTGACATAGCCCGTCTTTTGAAAGAATAGTAAAAGAATAAATGCATCATGAGCAACAAGACTAAAGCAAGTATTACAGATATGCTCAGGGCCAGTAATCTCAGCATAACGGATACGCGTGTGAAGATACTGGAGCTGTTCATAGACAGCAATGGCGCACTGGAGCACAGCAGTTTTGAAAAACTGGCCGGTCATAGTTTTGACCGTGTTACAGTTTACCGCACTTTACAAACTTTCCTGGATAAAGGAATCATTCATAGCATCCCTACTACGGATACTTCTATACGTTACGCACTTTGCAAATCGGATTGTTCTGAACATGATCATCATGATCATCATATCCATTTCAAATGTGAAGAATGTGGTAATACTATCTGCCTGGATGATACCACTGTGCCGGAGATACAATTACCTAAAGGGTATGCAGCCCGCAATATAGATGTGGTAGTAAGTGGAGTATGTAAAGAATGTAAATAGAAAAAGCTCCTTACGGAGCTTTTTCTATTTACAGAAAATTATGTTTATTTAACTGATCTTATCAATTTCCTGCTGCACAAAATTCGCCAGCTCTTTTACATAAGCAGGAGAGAAATCAAATTTGATTCCCGCTGCCTTATACAACTCAGGTAATGTACGTGTGCTTCCCAGGCTAAGGGCCTTTACGTAATTATCCAATGCCTGTTGTTTATTCTCTTTATACTGCTTCCACATGGCAATAGCTCCTAATTGAGCAATCCCATATTCAATATAATAGAAAGGTACTTCAAACAGGTGCAGTTGTCTCTGCCAGCTGATAGCCCGGTAATCTTCCCAGCCAGTCCAGTCTACAGCAGAAGTAGAAAAATCATTCAGGATCTGAATCCAGTTTGTTGTACGTTCTTCTACTGTATGTTGAGGATGTTCATATACCCAATGCTGGAATTTATCGATGGTAGCTATCCATGGGAATATAGAGATAGAGCGTTCCAGCTGTTGCAGCTTAGCCCTGCGTAATTCTTCTTCATCCTTGAAGAAGATATCCCAGTAATCCATAGTAAACAACTCCATACTCATGCTGGCCACTTCAGCGATTTCCATAGGGTATTCCTTGAATGCACTCAGTTTCAGGTGATGGCTCAGGAAAGAATGTACCGCATGTCCGCCTTCGTGTACCATAGTGGTAAGGTCTTTCATTTGCCCGGCGGCATTCATGAAGATGAATGGCACACCGGTTTCTGCCAGCGGGCAGTTATATCCACCAGGAGCTTTTCCCTTACGGCTGTCCAGGTCCAGGCGTCCCATCTGCTGCATTACGCGCAGGCAGTTCCCAAAGAAAGGGCCCAGTTCGTCGAAGGTCTCGATAGCTTTATTTACCAGTTCTTCTCCGGTGTGAAAAGGCTCAAGTGGTTTAGTACCTGCTGGTTCAGCTTCTGTATCCCAGGGCTTCAGTACATCCAGTTGCAGTTTCTGACGTTGTTTTTCCTGCAGGTTTTTCACCAGCGGGATAATATGTTCTTTAATGGCAGCATGGAACTGGAAACAATCTTCTTTAGTATAATCAAAGCGACCCAGTTCTTCAAACTTGTAATCGCGGTAATTCGCAAAACCTGCATTCTTAGCTACCAGGTCTCTCTTTTCTACCAGGGCAGTATACAATGTATCAAAAGCGGCTTTGTCTTCCAGACGGCGGGCGGCAGTTTTGCCAAACACTTCTTCTCTCAGTGCGCGGTCGCTGTTCTCCAGGAACCTAGCAGCCTGCTGCAGGGTATATTCCTGTCCATTCACATTGATAGTCATCTTACCGGCAATAGCGCCGTATTGCTGAGACATTACACTTAGTTCTGCCAGTAGTGGCACATTTTCTTCCCTGAACAGTTTCACCTGTTTCCGTACGCTGCGCAGATAAGTAGCATATAATTCCTGGTCCAGATCTTTTACCCATTCACAGGCCAGCAGTTTTTTGTTCAGTGCATCAGCATAAGGTTGCAGCTTAGGCTGGATTTCCATACAGAAATAGGTGAAGGCTTCTTCCAGCACTTTATCTGTAGTATCGCAGGTCATGCGGATCTGACGCCAGCAGGCATCCTCACTTATTACAGCTTCCAGCTCACTGACATCTTTTAACCATTGTTCCAGCTCAGATACATTTCCCAATGGTCTTTGCTGCAGTTCTTCAAAATAAGGCTGCAAGGCATCCCAGGTGGTAACCGTAAAATTTTCCGGCAACAGGGTCCGGGGCTGTTTCTCAATATTTGCGTCTAATGTCTTCATTTTACTAAAATAAGAAATTATGAATCAATCCTTACAGATGGGATGTACAGATATATAAGAACCTATACTTTCCCGTAAGCTCTGCATAACTGGTAATATATTTCTGTTTAAGCCGTATATAAGCCCTATCTATATAAGTACAGCTTATATACCTGTTATATACCTCTTATATAGGGCTTATATAGGGGTTATATATGCTAATGCACAGGCTATCAACAGGTTATTAGTAGTGATTAATATTTCGATGCTTTTTTATTACTGATCAATAATATATTAAACAGTAAGGGAAGTTATTATATCAGGGAAATGATAAAATTGGATATCTTTTAATGCTAAAATATGCCATCGTTTGCTCAAATGCGAATGCCTGGCGCAAAACGCATCCGCGTAAGGCACCAGGCATCGGGCAATGAATATCTTGCTACTATTCTTCGGTCTTCTTCTTTTTAACAACCTTCTTTTTAGGCTCTTCTTCACCTTCAGCTGCAGGAGCTTCTTCCTTTTTAGCTTTGGCTTTCTTAGGAGCTTTCTCAGCGGAAGCTTCAGAAGCATCTTCTTCCTTCGCTGCTGCCTTTTTAGGCTTGGCTGTTTTCTTAGCGGTACCTTCTGCTGCCGGCGCTTCTGCCTCAACAGTTTCAGCTACTGGTTCCTGACCTTCTTCAGCAACTTCGTCGAATCTCAGAAGATCGTTCGCTTTAAGGATCACATACCATTTAACCATCTTCTTCATATCGCTCACATATACCCTGTCCTCATCAAAGGAAGGAAATACGCTTTTGAAGTAGGCTTTGACAGCATTATTATCGGCTTTCGCATCAAGTGGTGCCGTTTTCGCTTCCTGATCCAGCATGGCTTTAAAAACCTCTGCCAGATTCACGTTTTCACCAGTGGTAAATACTTCAATACTTTCCAATGGGGTAAAATTATGGACGCGGGAACTCACAAACCGGGTGCTCTTGTCTTCCAGAGATCTTACGATAGCACCATCCTGTTTGCTGGCGATCAATTGAAACAAACCACCCAAACCGGTTACTGCAACTATTTCTCTATACTGCATGTTCAAATTTTTAGGAAGGCAAATATAAAAAATCGTTTTCATCCGACAAATTGATGATTTGCCTTAATTAGCTTATAATGACGAATAAGTGCATTTAATGAATAATTAATTCAAAATGATCCGCTTAATTAATCTAGTTCTATTAATTGACCCTGGCAAATGATCTTTTTGACAAGAGCAACTAATTCATCCTTTTAGCGAGTACTATTGGTAGTTTCCAGTGCTTCACCTGCCCTTTCAGATCAAACATCTCAGTAAACACTATGTATATACCAGTGGCCAGTACTTTGTTAGACTCTCCCAATCCATCCCATATCATTTGTCCCTTCATTTCCAGTAAAGTATTATGCTGCAGGTAACGGACCGGCCTTCCCCCCGCATCATAAACCGTAACATTGGCTACATAACCAGGTGCAGGAAGTGTATAACTGATCACAGCTACATCATCTTTACCATCATTATCCGGGGAAAATACTTCCGGTGTGATATTTAATGCTCCTGGTAAGGCTGTTACCTCCAATTGCTGGGAATTCACACTACCTGGAGTGGCATAACCAACCGTAGAAGCTGCGGAATGCCAGTTATGAGGGTCCTGTGTGGGCATTCCGGCATTCAGCCGCTCCAGTGAAACACCTTTAGTATTATCTGCCAGGGCAAACTGCATATCGTCGGAATAATGTAATTCATCAAGGATTGATCCCCCGGGCCCCAGTAATATAATAGTCCCTTCCTTATTGACCAGCGCCGGAAGGTTCATCTTATATACATTCTCCGGTTGTTTACAATGGTATCGCATACATAATGCATCCGGATCTGAGGTAAAAGCCGCATAGCCTCCTGGTAATAATAATACATCACTACCGCTTAAGGCAACCGAGTCGCCCGGTTTCCCCCTGGACAAATACAGTTCTTTCATATTTACTGTATTGACACCCCGGTTATACAACTCGACAAATTCAGGTGTACCATCATATAATACCTCGTTAATCACCACATCACCATTGCCTACCTTATAATAAAGAAAAGACGTATTAACAGGTTTTATTATGTTGCCAGCCATATCCCGGATACCCTTTATAGCTAATCTGCAACTATCCCCATTGGGAAACGCGCTATCCCATAACAATCTGATACAGGTATGCTGAAAAACAAGGGAAGCAGGGGGCTGAACACCATTTATAAGAAAGTCTTCTTTCATATAAACACTATTACTGTCTAATAGTTCAGAAAAGCATAGATCCAGCTCTCTGTCACCTGCCACCTGCAGGGACACTAACTCCGGCAACACCGTATCTTTCACTATGGGCCCAACCATTACATCATCAAAGAAATGCTTTTCAAAAAAAGAAGCAGTAGACTGCTTCACAGCAAAACCCATGTACCGTGCACTTCTCAAGGTGGAATCTTTCACACTGCCTTCTAATACATAATTATTATTACCTGTACCACTATCATCTACCCATAAGGTCCATTCATGGTTTTCATCACAGACTACCTTTACTTTTAAAACACTGGATGAATGATCCGTGATGCCATCCCTGCCATCAATAATCATTATTGGTGTCGCATTTACACTTTTTCGATAAAGGCATACCTCATCTTTGGTATTTCCTATGCGCACAAAATACCCTTTAACAGCAGGCGACAACAGGTTGGCCGAATCTGCCATCAGGTAAACATCTGCATAATTAAGGGAAGAGGTATTAAAATCCAGCCGCATCCACCATTCCCAGCTATAGGGAGCAGTGGCAAAAGAAGGCGTGGCGACATAAAAACTACTACCAGCCTGCCGGAGATGGCTTTGCAGTATGCCATTCTTCACCAGCCAGGCAGTATCAGTGCCTTTCCAGGAAACGGCCGAGTCTATGTGCGGATAATTAAAATGCTCCTGTAACTGAGCGTAGGTACCAACTGCCCGCAGCAGCAGGCAGCAACAAACAATGGGAAATCGCATTTTTAAAAAATTTGGGTTGGTTAGGGCTTGAAATTAGTGAATTTCTATGATTCTGTAAATGGTATTGAAAACCGCCTGGGTTCCCTTAAATTTGCATTTCCAAAAATTCAAAATGTAAAACAATGAAAGTTGCCGTAGTAGGAGCCACCGGACTGGTAGGCACAAAAATGTTACAAGTGTTGACGGAAAGGAATTTTCCGGTTACAGAGCTGATTCCCGTAGCCTCTGAGAAGTCTGTTGGTAAGGAAGTAACATTTAAAGGCAAGCCTTATAAGGTGGTAAATGCAGATACGGCGATTTCCATGAAACCAGATGTTGCATTATTTTCTGCAGGTGGTAGTACCTCCCTGGAATGGGCACCTAAATTTGCAGCTGCCGGCATTACAGTAATTGATAATTCTTCTGCCTGGAGAATGGATCCTACCAAAAAACTGGTAGTACCTGAAATTAATGGTAAAACATTGACCCCAGAAGATAAGATTATTGCAAATCCAAATTGCTCTACCATTCAAATGGTGTTGGTGCTGAATCCATTACATCAGCAATATAAAATCAACAGAGTAGTTGTATCTACTTATCAATCAGTAACCGGTACCGGTGTAAAAGCGGTAGACCAGTTAATGAATGAACGGAAAGGTATAAACGGAGAAATGGCTTATCCTCATCCCATCGATTTAAATGTTATACCACAGATTGACGTTTTCCTCGATAACGGTTATACGAAGGAAGAAATGAAGATGGTGAAGGAAACAACAAAGATCATGGGGGATGACACTATTCGTGTTACAGCAACCACTGTTCGTATCCCCGTTATCGGAGGTCACAGTGAATCTGTAAACGTTGCTTTTGATAAAGAGTTCGAACTGAATGAGATACGTAATATACTTGAAAATACAGCTGGTGTGGTAGTGGTAGATGACCCTGCAAATCACAAATATCCGATGCCAAAAGACGCACATGAAAAGGATGAAGTGTTTGTTGGACGTATCCGTAGAGATGAAACACAACCTAACACGTTGAATATGTGGATAGTTGCAGATAACCTGCGTAAAGGGGCTGCAACTAACGCTGTGCAGATTGCCGAATATCTGCATCAGCAAAAATGGATTTAAACCTTTTTTGCCTTGAAAATGAGAGAGAAAAACAGGAAAAAAAAGTTTTCCGTGAACGTATACACGATTTAATTTGAGATATTAGGAGCAAGTATTCAAGTACTTGCTCTTTTAGTATCGATTTGAAGAGAAATTAGTATTACCCGACTAAAAATTACACAGAAGTAGTATTGCTTTATGACAGATAAAATCCAATTTTGTTATTAATAATCCTATGCCACTTACTTCTTCCAAAAAAGTGAATTTTAAGAATGTAAGATGCTGAATGAACTAAAATTTACAAATCCGTAAACACCCTTAAGTCCTATGAAAACCAACGCCAATCGTGAGCTGTTACTGATGCACAAGTTTACTGAAGAGTGGAGCACAAATTTTTCTTCACAGGTATCCCGCATCATGAACATTGTAGATCAGCATGATACACTGGACGGCATCATACCTATTATAGAGGTAGCCAATGTGTACAATCAACGTTTTGCGCATACTAAAACGGACAAAGAAAACCTTTTGAAGAATCGCAAAGCAAGACCTTTCGAATTTTTAATTCACAAAAACTAACCCGTAAAGATTATTGGAGCTGTACTCATCTGCCAGTAGTCGCTGGCAGATGAAGTATAAGCCTTTAAAATGGGACATTGCCAACCAGAAGTGTAATTAAAAATAGGCCGTTCCGTCCTTGGAACAGCCTACTTGTGAAGAGAGAAAACTTTACTCTGTTACTTCCAACGCTCTATCAAGAAATTTGATAAAAGGTTGCATTACAGCAAATATCTTCAGTATCTCCCTAACCAATGCCGGCTGTAGAGCTACATCATCCGTCAGGTGATGCCATACTGTAAAGCTCTTCAGCTTCAGATAAGCAATGGCCGGATTATCTGGTAAATATCCCTGTGGGACCGTTTTAAGCGATTCCCCTTCTATCTTTCCAAAATAACGGATGAACTCTTTATTAGATATGATCTGCTGGAACTCCTCAAAGTTGTAATCGATCTCCTGCCTTACCTTCTTCAGCACAGCGGCTTCAGGCATCCACAAACCACCGCCTGCAAAACTATTACCACCTGGTTCCAGATGAAAATAATATCCAGGCCTGGCCGTTTTACGCCCACCAGGCGCAAAAGCAGCTCCCATATTTGTCTTATAGGGTGTTTTGTCTTTGCTGAATCTTACATCTTTGTAAATGCGGAAAGTACAGTCTTTTACCTGTAAGCCTATCAGTGCAGCATCCTGCTTAAATAAACCATCCAATATCTGTTGTACAACACTTTCAAAATCCGCCTTTGCGTCCTGGTAATCCAGCTTATGCTCTTCAAACCAGGGTTTATTATTATTCTTGCTCAGTAACTTTAAAAACTTTAACGTGGGGGCCTGTAGCATACATACCGCTTTTGCCCACAAAATAAAAAAAATATCGTCCCTGCACTAAAAATGATACGTAGCGGCCAAAAGTACATTCGGAGAGGTACCCACAGGCCTTCCGTCGCTCTTATTGAAAATATTTACAGAAGCTTTATCTAAACGGAACTCTGGTATGATCGTTAAGTTCCCTACTTTATAATTAAGCGATAAGGTTCCGGCCATTACATGCCCTCCACCTGTACCCGCAAATGTTTTCACGCCATCACCATCCTCAAAGTATTCTCCTCTTAAACTAAGTCCAAGTTTAGGTGTAAAATCAAGGTTTACATATACTGCAGAACCCCACCATTGTTGAGAAAGCGGTTCTTCTTTATCATGTGTATTCTTATACGTGCTTATGGTACCGTTATACCCCAATCCCAGTAAAGTGCTCACCTGGTAAGTAGCCACAAAATCTATCTGATGATTCCGTACGCCACTGGTATCTTTTCCTCCCAGGTAATTCAGGTATAACTTAACAGGGGCCTTGGTAGAAGAATATCCAAGCTGAGCACCCACATATTTCTGTTTGCTCCAGGAAGCAGATTTAAAATCCGTTGGATTGAAAAGCCCTATCATGGCAGTCCATTCACTATTGATAGTAATATCTGCTTTCACCCCTGTATTAAAGAAAGGACCGTTAGTGAACATATAACTCATGCTGTAGTTTTTGTTCAAATACGCATCCAGTAATTCATATCCTATATGTGTCCCGAAGCTTCCCATGCTGATCTTTAATTTGTCCAGCACCTGGTAACTGAGATATAATTGTTTAATGGCCATTTCCATTGTGCTGATCTTATCAGATGTTTCATTATAAGAAAACTCCGCAGCTCTTCTTCCAAAACCAAGATCAGCAACAATACTTCCCTTCTTGAATTCATGCTCTGCTTTCAGCGAGATCATCCCAAGTTCAAAACTATTATGGGAGTTCGTAAAACTTGTCTTGTTATCTGTACTGGTTCCGTTAAGATTGTACTTATAATATACATCCGCTGAGCCAGAGATCTTTACTGCGGGGGCTGGTAAAGAGTCCTCTTTTGATTGAGAATAAGCAACAAACAGCTGACAGGCTGCAAATGCAGTCAGTAAAACATTTTTCATGCGATGGGAATTAGGTTGATAAAATAGTGTGTGCTAATGTTTTCTTGTGGCCGCTGTTTTCTTTGTATTGCCGGAGGAATAGAAAAAAGAACAGCTAATAATTCACCAGGAAGGAAAATTTCATGTTAAACGAAATAAGAAATTGGTTGATAAATATAGTTCGGTTGATAAAATGCTACTGTATTAAAGGCTTATTCCTGTTGATTATTAGCTATTCTTTTGTTTTGGGTATCAAACTGATTATTATATTCTTATTGTACTTTATTACTAAGCTGACTTCATCGTCAGCTTAGTAATAAAGCTATTATATTAGTCTACAATTTGTTCTTTCAATGCACCGTTATCCTGTACGGTCAGCAAAGCAGGATGATAATTTTCGTTGTGTTGTGAAACATCCAGACCCAGTGATTCATCTTCATCAGATACACGCAGCGGATGAATAAGGTTGATCAGTTTAAAGATGCCGTAAGAAACCGAGAAGCTGTAAACTACCACTATCACTAAACCAACTATCTGGTCTTTTAACAGTTCAAAATGGCCGTATATGGCACCATCTTTACCCAGGCTGTTTACTGCTGTAGTAGCAAATACGCCGGTCAGCAACATACCAACCATACCACCTACACCATGGCAGGGGAATACATCCAGTGTATCATCGATAGCTGTCTTTGTTTTATAATGCGCTACCAGGTTAGAAACGATGGCAGCAATAAAGCCAAGCATTATGCTCTGTGGAATACCTACAAAACCCGCAGCAGGAGTGATAGCGACCAGACCAACCACAGCACCTATACAGAAGCCCAGGGCAGAAGGTTTACGACCACGGATCACATCGAAGAAAACCCATGAAAGACCAGCAGCAGCAGAAGCAGTATTAGTGGTAGCGAAAGCAGAAGCCGCTAATGCATTTGCACCCAGTGAAGAACCTGCGTTAAACCCGAACCAACCGAACCACAATAAACCAGTACCCAGTAATACGAAAGGTATGTTAGCTGGTTGCAGTTCTTTCTTTTCAATATGATCTTTACGGCGTTTCAGTACCAGTACACCTGCTAATGCAGCACATCCTGCAGAAATATGTACTACTGTACCTCCGGCAAAGTCAAGTACACCCATTTTAGCCAGGAGCCCATCAGGATGCCAGGTCCAGTGTGCAATTGGTGCATATACCAACAGACTGAATAATACCATGAATAAGATGTAAGAGGTAAAGCGGATCCTTTCTGCTGTAGCACCCACTACCAGGGCAGGCGTAATAATTGCAAATTTCATCTGGAAAAGAGCGAACAACAGTAAAGGAATGGTAGGACCGCCACTCCATGGAGCCCCGGAAGCTACTCCTTTAAAAAAGAAAAAAGTAGAGGGATCTCCTATTATTCCATGAACAGATGTACCAAATGCAAGACTAAATCCTACTACTACCCATAATACACTAATAACACCGGTAGCAATAAAACTTTGCATCATGGTGTTAATCACATTCTTACGGTTAATCATACCACCGTAAAAGAATGACAACCCAGGGGTCATAAGGAATACCAGACAGGATGCCACCAGGATCCAGGCAATATCACCAGAATTATATTTTCCTTCGGGATCGGCAAAAAGAGTACCGTTTGGAACGAATACTCCAATTATCGCAACCAAAGCCAGGAAAAGAAATGGCAAGTAGTCTTGAAATGATGTTTTCTTCATAGTTGTATAATTTTAAATTCTTCAATAAAAATAAGAATCCTAATTAAAACATCAAATGAAGTAGAGGAAAAATAGAATTAATTGAACAAACTATCGGTATTATGGGCTAAACCTCAGCTATATTATAATTAATAATAATATTAATTACGTTTTGGAGTAATATATATGCCAGTAGGAGAACGAAATATAAGGTGCAATAATTTGATAATCAACATGATAGGAGCTCTATTATTTGTTCGTTAACAATTTTCTAACATGGAGAAGACGGATGCTACTACAATAAACAGTTATTAGAGCTAACGTCTTGTAATCTATGGACATAGATATTACAAATAATTGCACATACAGCAATAAGCTATTGAATAATCACACATACATTAAATATAAATAGATGTGTTTTTTATGATCGGGATCATAAAAATGATCTTAAATGGTGACATTATCACTTCATTCCGTCTAATTCACGTTGTAATGCGAACATCTGGTCTCTTAACCTGGCAGCCTCCATAAAATCCAGATCTCTTGCGGCCTTCTCCATATCCTTCTTCACCTTACCAATCGTTTTTTCCAGCTGTGGGATCGTTTTTGCAGACGCTACCTGTTTGGCATAATCTACTGCATCTTCTGCAACCAGTTGTACCTCATCATGTATGGCCAAAGGAGAGTTCTCATCAAACTCCTTGATTTGCAACACAGCTGTTTGTCCCATGATCTGCTCCTTACTTTTCAATACTGTCTTGGGAGTAATGTTGTTAGCTATATTATAAGCCTTCTGCTTGTCGCGGCGGCGGTTGGTTTCATCTATTGTACGCTGCATACTGTCTGTAATCTTGTCGGCATAAAAGATGACCAGTCCATCTACGTTACGGGCAGCACGCCCTGCCGTTTGGGTCAGGGAACGCTCATCCCTCAGGAACCCTTCTTTATCGGCGTCCAGGATGGCCACCAGGGTTACTTCCGGCAAATCCAGCCCTTCTCTTAACAGGTTCACTCCCACCAATACATTAATATTTCCCAGGCGTAGGTCGCGCAGGATTTCTATCCTCTCCAGCGTATCCACTTCGGAATGGATGTAACGCGACTTAATATTTATACGATGCAGATACTTATCCATTTCCTCTGCCATTCTTTTGGTAAGGGTAGTCACCAGCACACGGCCACCATTCAGTACACGTTTGTCTATCTCGTCCAGCAGGTCATCCACCTGGTTTGCACTGGGCCGTATCTCAATCGGCGGCTCCAGCAACCCTGTAGGACGTACTACCTGTTCTACCACAACCCCTTCCGTTTGCCTCAGTTCATACTCGCCCGGCGTGGCGCTCACGAAAATCGTCTGGTTCACAATGTTCTCAAATTCATAGAAGTTCAGCGGACGGTTATCCAGGGCTGAAGGCAGGCGGAACCCAAAGTCTACCAGCGTTAATTTACGGGAACGGTCACCACCATACATACCACCGATCTGGGGTATGGTTACATGGCTTTCATCTATTACCAGCAGGAAGTCTTTAGGGAAATAATCCAGGAGGCAGAACGGACGTGTACCTGGAGTTCGCCTGTCAAGGAACCGGGAATAGTTCTCAATACCACTGCAATATCCCAGCTCACGGATCATTTCAATATCGTAATTCACTCTTTCTGAAAGGCGCTGTGCTTCCAGATGCTTCCCGATAGAACGGAAATATTCAACCTGTGCCAGTAATTCATCCTGTATCTCATAAATGATCTGGTGCATCATATCCTTGGGGGCCAGATAGAGATTAGCAGGGAATATAGCCGCATTTTCCATTGTTCCTATACGCTTACCCGTTTCTATATCAAAGCTCTCAATCTCCTCTATTTCGTCTCCAAAGAAGGTAATACGGTAAGCATAGTCCACATATGGCAGGTTAATATCTACCGTATCACCCTTTACCCGGAAATTACCCCTGTTAAAGTCTCCGGTTGTACGGGAATAAAGGGAATTTACGAGCCCATGTAATATAGTATTACGACTAATCGTCTGCCCTTTAAAAATGCGGATGATTCCGTTTTCATAATCAGTAGGGTTACCCATACCATATATACAGGATACACTGGCGACCACTATGATATCCCTTCTTCCGGAAAGAAGATTGGTAGTGGCCCTTAGTCGTAACTTATCAAGCTCTTCATTAATCGAAAGGTCTTTTTCTATATAGGTATCGCTCACCGGCATATAGGCTTCCGGCTGATAATAATCGTAGTAAGAAACGAAGTATTCCACGGCATTATCCGGAAAGAACTGCCGTAACTCACCGTACAACTGGGCCACCAGTGTTTTATTATGGGTAAGTACAAGTGTGGGGCGCTGTACTCTCTCTATCACATTGGCAACTGTAAATGTTTTACCGGAACCAGTTACACCCAACAGGGTTTGAAAAGCGGCACCGTCCTGTATTCCTTCAGTCAGTTTAGCAATCGCCTGCGGCTGATCACCTGCAGGCTTATATGGAGCATGTATCTTGAATGGCATAATTAATCGGGATTCGTCAACAAATGTACAATTTATCAATTCCTCTTTTACAATCCGAAAATCTGCCCCACCTTTATGCCCTCATAACTGACTCTGCTTATGCTTAAAAAATTCCGCCCTTTTTTATTGGGCATACTATTACCGTTATTCCCGCTTACCACTTTCGCCTGGGGCGTTACCGGCCACCGTGTTGTGGCGGAAATCGCCAGCAGGCATCTTACTCCCCAGGCCCGTAAAGCTGTCTCCGCATTACTGGGAAAACAAAGCATGGCAATGGTAGCCAACTGGCCTGATTTTATCAAGTCAGATACTACCCATAAATACGACCATACTTCTTCCTGGCATTACATAGACTTTCCCGCCCATTCTTCCAGGCCTCAGTTCGAAGGGCTGATACAAAAAGAAACAGGGGAAAACCTTTATGTTGAAACGGATGTGCTTATTAAGAAATTAAAGGACCCGGCAGTATCCAAAGCAGACAAACAGTTTGCGCTTACCTTCCTTATCCATCTGATCGGAGACATGCATCAGCCATTGCATGTGGGGCATCCGGAAGACCAGGGAGGAAACAAGATCAGTGTTACCTGGTTCGACAGACCTACCAACTTACACAGGGTATGGGACGAACACCTCATAGAATTCCAGCAGTTGAGTTATACTGAATATACACAGGCACTGGATACTGCCTCTGTAACAGAGATCAAACAATTACAAAGCGGTACTATCAAAGACTGGATATTCGAATCCAGCCAACTCGCAGATAAAGTATATACGCTTACACAGCCGAACGACAAACTTAGTTACCGTTATAATTACTGGTTCATAAAAGATCTGAATCAGCAGTTATTGAAAGGAGGATTAAGATTGGCTGCGTTACTGAACAGCATTTATAAATAAAAAAGACAGGCCTGATGGGCCTGTCTTTTTTTATCTTAGTTCCCAGTCGTCTATACCAGGTCTATATCAAAGTTTACCAGTTGTACAAACTGCTCCAGGCGGGCATTAATATCGTCCTGGTTGATCTCTCTTAAACGGCCGGTACCGAATTTCTCTACACAGAAGGATGCCATTGCAGAGCCTACGATGATCGCTGTTTTCATATTCTCAAAAGAGATGTCCTTTGTTTTTGCCAGATGACCGATAAAGCCCCCTGCAAAAGTATCTCCTGCACCGGTTGGGTCAAATACCTCGTCCAGTGGCAGGGCAGGTGCAAAGAACACATGGTTTTCATGGAACAGTAATGCACCATGTTCTCCTTTCTTAATAATCAGGTAACGCGGTCCCATTGTCAGAATCTTACGGGCAGCCTTTACCAGTGAATATTCACCACTCAACTGACGGGCTTCTCCGTCATTTACCATCAGTACATCTACTTCTTTAAGTACCTTTTTCAGATCGTCCAGTGCCACTTCCATCCAGAAGTTCATGGTATCCATTACGATCAGCTTAGGCCTTGTTTTCATTTGTTTTATTACATCCATCTGTACCTGAGGGGTCAGGTTGCCCAGTATCAGGAACTCACTACCCTGATAACTGTCTGGTATAGATGGCTGGAATTCACCCAGTACATTCAGCTCAGTTACAAGTGTATCACGGGTATTCATATCCATATGATACTTTCCGGCCCAGTAGAAAGACTTTTCATCTTTCTTTACCTGTATCCCTTCCAGAGCAACACCTTTTGCTTTAAGGGCATCCAGTTCTGCCTGTGGAAAATCACCACCAATCACAGATACCTGGTTGATAGGTTTTATAAAGTTAGAAGCGGCCCATGCAATGTATGTGGCAGAGCCTCCAATAATTCTTCCTGATTTACCAAATGGCGTTTCAATATCATCGAACGCCATGGAACCTACAACAGTGAGCGACATGCTTATTTTTTTATTGGGTTTAGCTGTAATAAAACTGGGCAAAGGTAATAATAATTAACCGTTATCCTAAGGAACACTTAACGGCTACAATAAGCCACCAGTAAACATCTGATTGAATAGTAGAAATAAATCACATGTTTTTCCGGCGTTACCTGTAACTTTTTATTACAGTACCCGTTTAACTATTGCATCAGCGCTGAAGTAACCATTTCGTACTAAATAAACGGAACCAATTTAATCGCATTATCTAATTTTTTTTAAACGGAAATCATGCTTACAATTAAAAATTATGCTTCTAAATTAGGAGTAGTGGCCCTGCTATTGGGTGTAACTTTCGCAGCTTGTAAAGATGATGATGCTCCTGCTTCTCCAACCCTGCGCAGTAAAGAATTCAAACTGATCAAAGCTATCAGTCTTACAGATTCTACACAGATAGGCACTGTAAAACTCTCTGAAAACCTGGACAGCAGCGTTAACCTGAGCCTTACTTTAAGTAAAACAACAAAAGATACCGCACACAAAGTGTATGTTATCTACGGTGCAGCAGCTACTCCACTTACTGATACAATATTCAAAGGTAGTCTCACAGGTACTGGCGCCAGTGCATCTGTAGATATCTGGAAGAGTTTGAAAACAGTTACTGTAAACGGACAGACACGTAAGTTCAGATATGATTCTGCACTTGCTATCAACGCATTTGCTAAAGTTCGCTTCAGTGCAACTAAAGACAGTGTTATCGCTATCGGTAATATTCTTAAATCTGCTAAGTAATTAACATAATAATGGCCGGATTAACTCCGGCCATTATCTTCGTTTTGTATCTCGGTTTATAGGATATGGTTCCTTCTTCGGTATGAAGCCAGTTAGAGGCAAACAGCAGGTATTTGCTGTCGGTGGTAACAAAAGGCTGCATAGAAGAATAACCTTCTACGTTCACATTTTTTCCTAATGCCTTTGGCTCTGACCATTCATCCCCTGTTCTTGTACTTATATAAACAGATGCCAGCTTAATATTGTTCTGTGTGATCCACCGTGTGAAATAAATAGTATTGCCATCCGGACTAACTATTGCGGCTCCCTGATCCATTCCTTTGCTTCCGGGATATTTAATTTCTTTACTGTCGCTGAAAGAATTACCAGCATCCATTGCCATGAAAAGGTTGTTGATATATGGATTTTCACCGATTCATAATCTTTGATCTTGCCTCTTTCTTTGCCCTTCCGCTCTACAGCATAAGGCAATATCCGCTCGGGCTTGATCTTAAATGTCCCTAATGCTTTAATGTAGTATTGAGCTGCGGAATAATAATCTTGGGCTTCATAGCAGATATCTCCAGTACGTTTATAATCATATATATACTGCGCCTTCACTTGGTTAACAATCCATAGTAATGCAATAACCAGTCAGTAGCGTGCAATTTTTTTCGGTTATGAAGCAGGTCAGATACAGCTAAAATCAAAGACACAAGACTGCTATCTTATTATTTGAATGTTGGTATTTTGAGGCTCGAATTTAAGCTGGCTGGGCTGTAAAGTGGCAAGTCATTTTATTCAATATTGAGCGCTCATCCGTTTTATTCATCCAATGAATAATGCCGTTTTTTTTGTTCATTATTGATTGTTGGTAATGAAATTGATAAATCAAGGGAGACTTTAGTGCTAATAATTGAATTTATTATGCTGTTTTATTCTTAACGCTAAAGATTTATGAAATTTTCTTGTTTTTTCTGCTAATCTATAGTGGTCTAATGTTTGGGCAGTCGTTAAATGATCCTAAACATCTAGTTAGCAATGCTAATTAAATTTAATAAATTAATATTTAATAGAAAACCATCATAAGTTCTCTGAAATTTACATTTCAGTCTTTTATTAATAATCAAAGATTATTATATTCGGTTCATTCAAATGTGTCTTGTTCATTTTATTCATTTTGAATCTGATAAATCTGATCTGAAAACAGCATCGTAAGTTTACTAATGATACCACAGTCCATTAAATCCTTAAAATCCATTATTGTCCCCATATGATAGATCTCTCCTATGACTTTATCATAACGTTACAGAAAGAAGTATTGCGCAAATTCGGAGCTGATTCCATCTTACCGGGAGACTGCAAGCATCTTTCCCAGTCTATTTTGGATGAAACCACTAAACTGGTTAGCGAAACCACTCTTAAAAGAGTATTCGGCTTTGCTACGACTGTACATAGCTTCTCACGTTATACATTAAATACCTTATCTCAATATTGCAGTTATAAAGACTGGGATGATTTTCAGTCCAGGCACTTTCATCAATTACAACTTGATACCGAAAACTCCGCACCTGAAATAGACGATAGCAAATGGGCAGAACTGATGAACAAAGCGACGGCTGTTTCCCATTATACGATTCTTACTCTCAAGAACCGTTCAGGAATTCCTTTTGCATCCACAGTGCCGAGATCCCATTGTTTCTCGCACATAGAACGCTTTCTGGGAAGTGATTATGCTGCTACTGCATTTATCGCACCCTCAGGCTGGGGCAAGTCTATTACACTTGTACACCTGGCAGAACATTTCTGGTTCAGTCAAGAAGCTAAATACAAACAGGACGTTTGCTGGTTCATTCATGCACATGCTGCAGGCAGCCTGCTCCTCAGAGGCTTTTCATTGGCTTCCTGGCTGGATAACCAGCTAAATCTGGGGAATGGCGAAAACTTTCGTGAGTACTTTGCAGCACACTTCGATACAAAAGGAGGACGATTGATCCTGATCATAGACGGATTTGATGAACTCTCTCTCTCAGGAGATAAGATGAAACTACTCTATACCAAACTGGAAGAATTTGTATACTCAAACGACCGCTTCCCATGGGTAAAAGTAATTCTCTCTATCCGTAGTAATACCTGGTCGGAAATTTTTCAGCACTCTTTACAATACCCTGCATTTCGCCGTTACTGGTATCTTGGCCCTGAAATGGATGAAGAAACCAATATCAACCTGCCCTATTTAACAGAACAGGAAGTAAAAGCCGTATTATATAATCACAGGCTGGACCCCGCTACTGTTCGTACTTTCAGTGAACACTTCCTCCAGAAACTCCGGTACCCATACTATCTGCAGTTATTCTGCCAGATGAATATAGGCCCGGCACAAACCTTTGTTGACGAGAACCTGAGCCTCTTCGAAATGGTATCCAGGTTTGTACAAAGCAGGGTATTTAACACCCTGAACAACACCTTTAAGATAACGATCATAGAGAAACTGTTACTGTTGCTGGACTTTGGAAAGGCAGGCCAGTACGCAGAGAAACCAATGCTGTTAAATAAAAACGCTGATCTCTTTTCCGCATATAAAGAGCTGCTGACAGATAATATCCTGGTAGAAGAAAACCTGAGCCAAGAAATCATGTTTCATGTAAAAGTGCGCTTCGCTCATAATGTATTACTGGAATATTTTACTGCCATGCATTTCATTCAGAAATCAAAAATGGTAGTGGATACAATGATGCTGCAACATGTGCTGGAACAACTTCCTGCATCTTCCTACCGTGTAGGCGTGTTCAAATGGTTGCTCCGTTATGCCATCAATAATGATCAGACGGGCAGTATTCACAATTTGTTTTACCTCCCCCTCACTAACATAGAAAAATCGTACCTGTTGGAATATCTGGCAGTATACTATCAACATGAAGGAGATAAACAGGTAATGCTGAAATCCATTTTTCCGCAGGGTTATTTCCGGAAGCATCCGTTAAACAGATTCCTCAACGATAATTTTGTACACTTCAGTAAAAAAAAGGTACTCAATGCATTACTGGACCTTGCCGAATTACCTGAAGACAAAATAAAAATCCGGAGCATTCTCTTCATCATGTCCTTACTCCAACTGGATGCAGAACAATGCGAACAGGAATTGAACAGTATCAAAAAACTTATGAGTCATGAACAGATTGATGATGACCTCTGGGTTACACCACACGAACTCTATCTGTTCATCTATGAATATATGAAGTTCGGTCTGGTTAACGAAAACATCAAAGACAAAATCTATAACTATCTGCGATATCTTAACGGTACTACCCGTCAATCCCCTTCCGTTTCAATGGAAATGGTATTACGATTGATGGGTTTTGCATTTGTGCTGAAGAACGACTATACCCATATGTTCAACTATACCAAACGCGTTTTTGAATGTTACCCGCTGCTGGTATATCAGAAAACAGACCCCCTGCGTCTATCACTTCTTTGCTGGCAGGCTTATGCACATATGGGTATGGGCAATTTTGCAGCAGCATCCAAAATTGTCAGACATGCCGAATTCCTGATCAGAAAATACTCCTTCGACTTCCTGAACGGACGCCACCTGGAAGTTCTACAGAAACTGATCCAGGCACATATTTATTTTCATGAAAATGAATTGAACAAAGCCATCCGTACTGCAGAAGCAGCCATAGATATTTCCCAGAAAATGGACTTCAAATTATTCATCCTGATGGGATATCAGCTACTCAGCAAGATATACCCGCAACTACGGCTGGATAAACCACAAAACCAATCACAACAACAGATTATACTTATTAATAAAAGCACCTCTTTTAGACAAATCAACAAACTGTGGGCGTAAAAAAAGGGAATACAGGATAATCTCCCCTTTTCTTTATCTGGCATAATTTTGCGTTATTGCATACCATAATGGCCATAGATGAAAGCAAATACACCACTTTACAGCTTTTTTTGCTCAAACTCCTGAGCTTGTTGACGATCATTCCGCTGGCCCCCTACATGAACAGGTATATACCTCCAATTGTAGCCGGGGGACTACATGTGGACATGTTTGTAGCTGTATTAACCGCTTTCTTTTTTACCCGTTTATTATCCTGGATATTCAAACCACTTATCATTCCGGTATTTATACTGGTATGTAGTATATTATGCTTCAACTATTTCAGCGATAATTATTCCTTCTATAATGTCTTAAATGACTATAAAGGGATGGTACAAGGTAACTGGGGAGCCAAGAACAGTAAACAGCTGGATATCCTCAGCCTCTATCCTCATCGTGTGGAGAGCTATCGTGATAAAACGGTAAGGGGGATCCGTGATAAAGTGAACTATAAAGATTCCCTGGTACGCAATTTCTCTGTAGCCCATTCCCTGGCCGACTTTGACGAATACTTCCCAAAATATGGCAAGGTATCCCGTTACCTGGCCCTGTTCCATTATATTAACAGGAATTTTAAATATGTGCCGGATACACGCCGTGACGAGTATTTTGCCACTCCACAGGAAACTATTCAAAATGGTCTCGGGGGCGATTGTGATGATCATTCCATCCTGATGGCATCCTGCCTGCAGGCCATTGGCGCCCGTTGCCGTATAGTACTCATCCAGGGTCATGCTTACCCGGAACTTTATTGCGGTGGCAGAGAAGATTTTGAAGTAATAAAGCAGGCTATCGTAACTTTATTTCCTCAACCACCTGTAAAAGAGATCCATTACCACGAAATGAAAGGAGAGTACTGGATCAATCTTGATTATACCGCACGTCATCCTGGCGGCCCATATATGAATGATAAGGTCTATTCATTAATTGAATTATGAGAAATAGCAAATGAGTCATTTTAAAAAAATAAAGAAGTATCACAGTTTCTTCAAATTCAAGAGAGATTTTGAGAAGTATAGCCTGAAGCGTGTCAGAAGTTATGAGATCATTATTCACTGGCTGCACAAAAAAATGAGCAGGAATCAGTTCCTGATACTATCCGGTATTATTGTAGGTTGTGCAGCAGGACTGGCAGGTGTTGTGCTGAAAATGCTGGTACACTATATCCATTACTTTATTACATACAAAGTTCATTTTAGTACACAGATTATATTTTACGCTTTATTCCCCTTCCTTGGTATCGTATTGACTACCCTGGTAGTTTTATTCTTTTTTAAGGGACAGTCCCGCAAAGGTATTCCTGCGATCTTATATGAGATCGCACAAAACTCCAGCCTGATACCACATGTAAAGATGTACTCACAGGTATTGCAAAGCGCTATCACAGTAGGATTAGGTGGTTCTGCAGGACTGGAAAGCCCTATTGCAGTAACCGGTGCTGCCATTGGCTCCAATTATGCACGCAACTACCGGATGGGGTATAAAGAACGCACACTGTTGCTCGCGGCCGGCGCCACTGCCGGTATTGCTGCTGCCTTTAACGCTCCCATAGCAGGCGTGATGTTCGCTTTTGAGATATTGCTCACCGGCGTAGTGTTCTCTGATTTTATGCCACTCATTCTGGCCTCTGTATGTGGCAGTTTGTTATCTAAGATCATTTTACAGGAAGAGGCATTGTTCCATTTTGAATCAAGACAACCTTTCAATTATTATAATGTTCCCTTTTATATAGTACTGGGGCTGCTATGTGCCTTCTATGCCCGTTACTTTGTAGTAGTGTCACAACGTATAGAACATTTTTTGGCAAGGCGGCAATGGCATGCCCTGAAGAAAGCAATATTCGGAGGATTGATCGTTTCTTTTCTATGTGTATTATTACCCCCTTTTTTCGGTGAAGGATATTCAAGCGTAAAGCTATTGGCCGTAGGGGATTCCGGCAATATTATACAGAATAGTTTCTTTCGTTATCTGCCCACACAAAGCTGGATGGTACTGGTATTCACTGGTTGCATCTGCCTGCTGAAAGTGTTTGCTACTGCGTTTACTATTCATAGTGGCGGTAATGGAGGTAACTTTGCACCCTCTCTGTTTGCAGGTGGTTTTCTTGGTTACTTCTTTTCCATGGTATGCGTGACACTGGGCTTTCAACATGTTCCCCTCACTAACCTTGTAATAGTAGGAATGGCTGGTGTAATGAGTGGCGTAATGTATGCCCCGCTTACCGCTATATTCCTCATTGCTGAATCCAGTTCCGGCTACGACCTCTTTATTCCGTTAATGATTGTAGCCACCATTTCATTCCTGGTTTCTAAATGGTTTTCGCCCACTCTGCCAGATCTTCAACACCTGGTAGATGAAGGAAAAATCTTTACCCGTGCTCATGATAAAAATATCCTGTCGCTCCTGAAGATAGAAGACTTTGTAGAAACAGAGTTTCAAAGTATAAACAATACTGCTACTCTGCGCCCTTTAATAGAACTGGTAAAACAGGGTAGCCGGGACTTCATTGCAGTAGTGAATGCTGAAGAGCGCCTGGATGGATTGATATCACTGGATGATATCCGTCCTATTATGTTCAATCCTGCGCTCTATGACACCACGATGGTGAAACAGCTGATGAAGCCCCCCCCGGCAGTGATTCACCTGAATGATAATGTAGCAAATGTTATCCGTCGCTTTGATGATACACATGCATGGTACCTGCCTGTTATCAATGATAAAAAGCTGGTGGGCTTTGTATCAAAATCAAGTATCCTTAACCAGTACAGGCTTCTGTTGCAGGAATACTCAGAAGACACACAAAATTAAAGAACGGCTGTGACCAAAATTCTTATACTATTTGCGCATCCCGCGCTTGAAAAATCCAGGGTACAGGCAGAATTACTCCCTGCAATAAAAGGCATGCCAGGCGTTACCCTGCACGATTTATATGAAGTATATCCAGATCTCAATATAGATGTCAGGCATGAACAATCGTTACTCCTCCAACATGACATTATCTTATTCCAGCACCCTTTTTACTGGTACAGCGCTCCCGCTATTATCAAACAGTGGCAGGATCTTGTACTGGAACACGGATGGGCATATGGTAGTACCGGTACAGCTTTACGGGGGAAACGGATCGGCAATATTATCACTACCGGTGGACAGAAATCATCCTATACCAAAGAAGGCTGGAATCATCATGCCGTAGAGGATTTCCTGCTGCCATTTAAACAAACAGCAATCCTCTGCAACATGCAATACATGCCTCCGTATATAATATATGGAACGCTTCGTATCACGCCATCACTTATACAGGAAGAGGTAGTCGCTTACAGACGGATGCTGGAAGAACTTAGAGATGGAAAGTCCCTGACATAATAAATTACACTATGGAACATTCTTACTTTTTTATAGCAATGATATACCTGGCTGCAGCAGTCATCTTTATACCGTTAGCCAGGAAACTGGGATTAGGCTCTGTGCTGGGATACCTGCTGGCGGGTATGGTCATAGGACCGTCCATGCTGGGATTCATAGGACAGGAGGGACAAGACATTATGCACTTTGCAGAATTTGGCGTAGTAATGATGTTGTTCCTTATCGGTCTTGAACTGGAGCCCGCATTATTATGGAACATGCGTGCACCCATACTCGGACTGGGCGGATTGCAGGTACTGATTACCACTGCAGTGATCACAGGTGGGGCCTTATTACTCGGCCAGCCATTGAATGCGTCACTGGCGCTGGGCATGACCCTCTCACTTTCCTCTACGGCTATTGTGCTGCAAAGCCTCAAGGAGAAAGGAATTCTCTCTTCTGCAGCCGGACAAAGCGCCTTTTCAGTATTGCTGTTCCAGGACATCGCCGTGATTCCCATGCTGGCTATTTTCCCGCTGCTGGCAGGCGCCAGTTCCACACATACAGATGGTCATTCACTCCGTGATAACCTGCCCGCATGGGGGCAAACACTCATGGTACTGGGAGCAGTAGTCGTGATCATAGTAGCCGGCCGTTACCTGATTAAACCATTACTACGCATTGTTGCCCGTGCCCGAGTACGGGAACTGTTCACCGCTTTTGCCTTACTGCTGGTTGTTTCCATTTCAGTATTGATGTCGCTGGTTGGCTTAAGCCCTGCATTGGGGGCATTCCTGGGAGGCGTGGTATTGGCGAACAGTGAGTACCGCCACGAACTGGAAAGCGACGTAGAACCTTTTAAAGGGCTATTACTGGGCCTATTCTTTATGGCAGTAGGCGCCTCTATAGATTTCAAGCTGGTATTATCTATTCCTTGGGTGATTGTAGGATTGGTAGCTGCCCTGATGGTATTAAAGGCAATTATTTTATTAACGCTGGGTAAAGTATTCCGTATCAGTGCAGAACAAAATCTTTTATTTGGAGCGGCTTTGTCACAGGTAGGAGAGTTTGCCTTTGTATTATTATCCTTTACAAATCAATACAACATACTGCCGGAAGCTACTGTAAGTATTATGACGGCTGTAGTGGCCATCAGTATGGCACTTACGCCATTGCTCATGATGCTGTATGAAAAAGTAATACAGCCACGCTTCAACATAGCAGACAAGAATACCCGTCAGCCGGATGAAATACATTTACAGGAAAAACATCCGGTTATCATTGCCGGCTTTGGCCGCTTTGGAAATATCGCAGGCAGGTTTCTTCGTGTAAACGGTATAAAGGCAACGATACTGGACCTGGATTCTGACCGTGTGGATGCCTTACGGAACCTTGGTGAAAAAGTATATTACGGTGATGCTTCCCGTTATGATCTTCTGGAAGCTGCCGGAGCAGCAGATGCGAAAATAATTATCGTTGCCATGGACACGGTTGAGCAGACATTGGAAGTAGTAAAAGTAGTTCGCAAACACTTCCCTCATCTGCAAATGCTGGTGAAGGCAGAAAACATTCCGGATACTTATGAACTGATGGACCTGGGGGTATTACACATCTACCGGGAAACGCTTGATACATCTTTACGCATGGGCGCCGATGCACTGAATATGCTTGGCATCAGGGCCTATCATGCACATCGTACTGCCAGTACATTCCGCAAGCAGGAAGATAAAGCGATGAAAGGACTTTCTGCTATCAGGAACGATAAGAAATTATATATAAATACGGTGAAGGAACGTATAGAAGAATTGGAAAAACTAATGACAAATGATAAGGTTACACGCTGGAATTCCCCGGCACAAGGCTGGGATGAAAGTTCTTTGATCAATGAAGCGAACGAGGAGCAGTAATTACTGATCCTGATTTACGGCTTCCACAATCCTGCGGGCTATTTCTTCCAGCAAGCCTGGTTCCATATCTGACATATGATCATGAGCGTTGCCGATAGCACGGAGATATCCTTCTTCATCTTCTTCGAAGATAATCTCATGCTGCTCTACAGTCACTTTGAAAGTAGCCTTGTACTGCTGTAAATGCGGACGTACCTCCAGGATATGAGGCTTCTCCATGTACTCAAACTTTAAAATAAAATTCTCCACGTTTCTTATTTTAATTGCGCATCAACACCTCTGTTCCTCATTTTCACCTTTTCTTCTCTTGACAACTGATGAATAAATAAAAGTGAAAAATAAGCAATTGCGCTGATGATCAGAATGTAGCCGATAAAACCTAGTGTATGGAACACCCGGAACCATGCCCAGTCATTGGTAACAGCGTATTGTGCTAAGATGGCGAATAATGTACCGATGGTCGCAAATGCAAAAGCAATTCTCTTCATAAAGAATAATTTTGGGATTCTTCCTTTTATAAAATTGATCTGTCCTATCTCTTAAAATCGTTGGTTAATTCTATTTGCTGATTATTGGGGGCAAACCTGATGCCATGACAATATAGGCAGGACAAAGGTAGTATCAATACTCACTTCTTCGTAGATATTTTTCCACATTTGAAGGAAATACATCTTAATGTGTATAAATCCTTAAACACAAACATTTTGCACATAATTGCCACTTTATCAATATTTATATTCATTATTATAATTAAATAGTATTATAATTGTGCAGTACACAAGCATTCCTAATGACTAGATTAGACTTATTTCTAAAGTATACTCTTAGCCTTATCAGGATGATAAAGTAGATATTAACACTCCTGTCCCAATACTTATATTTCAACAAAAATAAATCGCTTTCCAATATACAATTGAAGTGAAAATCAAACACACCGAAACAATGAAACGGCCAACCCTGTCGCGGGAGGGCCTTTTTCCTTTGTCTTAAACCTATAAAAAAAAAGCCGGAATAAGATTATTCCGGCTCATTACCTAAACCTACAACTGTTACACTGTTAGTAACATATCTTTAATATCTTTTAGTGCATAGCACTTGCGTCTAATTTTCCTTTTTGCTTATTACTCTTTACCAGCAACATTAATGGTATACAGATAAGGAATAATACTCCCAGGTACAGGAACACTTCCATATAAGACATTACCACTGCCTGTTTACTGATGTTGTAATCCATTGCCCGGTAAGCCGTTCCAAGTGCGGTTTTTGAATCAAGCCCTTTGCTCATAAAACTATTAGCCATACCATTTATGCGGTTGATCACATCAGGGTTATTCGTATCCAGTTTGCTTACCAGATCTGAGCGATGAGATTCATTACGGCGTGCTATAAATGTGGTAATCAATGCCACCCCAAAAGAACCGCCTAACTGTCGCATCATGCCCGTAAAAGCCGCACCTTGTCCTATCTGTTGACCTTTTAGTGTAGATAATGAGAGCGCCGTAATCGGAATAAATAACATCCCCATACCTACCCCACGTACTATCAGCATCCAGAAGAATGCATCAGCACCTGTATCAGGTGTTATTATTTTATATCCCCAGAAGCTATATACAAAGAACAGTAACATACCGAATGCTATCAGGTATGGCTGTGGTACTCCTTTCTCAAGCATTTTACCAATAATAGGCATCATAAACGCCGTGGTAAGTGCCGCCGGAATCATTAGCATGCCCGATTGTGTTGCTGTCCAGCCTAATGTACTTTGCGTATATAGCGGAATAATAAATGTAGAGCCATATAAACCGAAACCCAGTAAGAAAGATAGTAGTGTACCTACTCTCAGGTTTCCGTTTTTCATTACCCTTAATTCTACTATAGGGTTTTTATACACCAGTTCTCTCCAGATAAAGAAGAAGAAAGCAAGTACAGCCGTAACCGTTAATATTAATATTGTAATATCATTAAACCAGTCATCCTCCTGTCCGCGTTCCAATACAAATTGCAGTGAACCCACTCCTAATGCAAGGAAAATGATACCGAACCAGTCAATTTCACTGGCAGATTTCTTCTCACCGTATTTAGGACTTCTTACAAATTGTAACGTAAGAAGGGTTGCGATTACACCGATAGGTATATTGATGTAGAAAATGTAAGGCCAGGAGAAGTTATCAACGATATAACCACCTAACGGGGGGCCCAGGGTTGGACCAATAATTACACCCAAACCATAGATCGCCTGTGCCATACCACGCTTTTCAGGAGGATAGCTTTCTGTAATAATAGTTTGTGATGTTACAAGCAGCGCACCCCCTCCTAATCCCTGTATAAAGCGGAATAACACCAGTTCCCACATAGCGGAAGCGTTACCGCAAAGAAAAGATGAAACGGTAAAGATGATAATGGAAACCGCAAAATAGTTGCGTCTTCCGAATTGTTGCGCCAGCCAGCTGGTCATTGGCACAATGATCACATTACCGATTGCATAAGCTGTGATCACCCATCCGATCTCACTGAGGGTAGCACCCATGTTACCTCGCATATCATTCAATGCAACGTTAACGATGGTGGTATCCACTATTTCAAGTAAGGCGCAAAAAATGGCAGTAATTGTAATGATCACCCTGCGGGCACCATACTCTACTAATGAATTTTGTTGCAGTTCCATCCCTTTATTCAATTATGTGTGTTAAAATCAGTTAACGAATGTTCAATTACGAATTACGATGTGCGAAGAATAAATCCAGTCTTAGAGTAATACCATTCCCGTAATTCGTAATTGATCATTCGTAACCGATCATATTTTTAGTCAAGGTGAACATCTACAACCACGTTCATACCGGGGCGCAGTTGTTTCACTTCCGGCTGCTGATCAACATTTACAAATTCGATCTTCACCGGCAGACGTTGTACAACTTTTACGAAGTTACCGGAAGCATTATCCGGAGGCAGTAAAGCAAAACGTGCGCCGGTAGCAGGAGAGAACGAAGTAATCTTAGCTTTCAGTTCTTTGCCCGGAAATGCATCAACATGTACACCTACTTCCTGGCCAAGCTTCATTTTATCCAGCTGTGTTTCCTTGAAGTTGGCAACTACCCAGATATCCTGTGATAATACGATGCTGAATAATGACTGACCAGCCTGTACCAGCTGACCCGGTTGTACGTACGTTTTAGATACTTCCCCGTCTTCAGGCGCTACAATAACGGCATAGCTCAATACCAGTTTAGCATTGTCGATATCTGCCTGGCGTTCTTTGATGACAGCCTTTGCAGCGTTGATCTGCTCTGCAGTGGCGCTGCTTTGAGATGTTACAGCAGAAGTCTGGCGGGAAGCCACGTTCTTCTGTGTCTGTAATACATCCAGCTGACGTTCCGCGCTCTGTTTAGTAGCCAGTGCCTGCTCATATTGCTGTTGGGTAATAGAATGATCTTTGATCAGGTTACTGTAACGTTCATAATCCTGATTTGCACGCCATACATTTACTTTAGCAGCTTCGATCTGTGCACTTACAGTAGCAATGTTTGCTTCTGATGAAGAAATATTGGAATGAGCTGCATTACTGTTCGCAGATGCTACGGCTACGTTAGCCTGTGCTGCTGCCAGAGCGGCTTCTGCCTGCTCCAGTTTTATCTGCAGGTCCCTGTCGTCGAGAATGATGAGGGTATCCCCTTTCTTCACGCGCTGGTTATCTTTTACACGTACTTCTTTCACATAACCTGTCACTCTTGGAATAACAGGGCTTACATTCGCTTCTACCTGCGCATTGTCCGTTTCTTCATGATGCTGTGCGTGGATGTATTTGCTGATACCGAAAGCACCGCCACCTATTACAAGGATTGCCAATACAATGATGAAACGATAGTTCTTCTTTTTAGGTGCTTCCTGCACGCTATTAGAACTTTTATTTGCAGCTGTAGTTGTTTGCGTTTCCATATAGTATATATATGATTGTTATCTTTTAATTTGATTAATTTCTTTCTATTTACCAGATACAAGCGGACCAGATTCATTCAAAAGACCAGCCGTTTCCAGTAATTTGGTATAGGACACCATGGCATCTGCTTTTGCAAAAGCACGATTCAGCTTAGCCTGTACATTGGCCACATCAGCTTCCAGCAGATCAGTAGTAGTGGCGAGGTTATTCTCCTGCTTATTTTTTACGATCTTATAATTTTCTTCTGACTGTTCAATGGCGGTCTGATACATATCTATCTTTTTCTGGTTTACCAGGTAATCCTGGTATGCCCTGTTAACAGCTATATGAATATTATCAGTCAGCGTTTCTTCATTTATTTTCACCTGTTGCAACTGTACCTTAGCTTCTGCTACTTTCGAACCATTCTTCCAGAGGCTGGAAGCGTTGTATTTTACACCGATACCTGCGTTTACTGCATTGGTTACAGTTAAAAAATTCGGAACGTCAAGGGCTACATAACCGCCCGTAAGAGCTACGGAAGGATAATAAGCGCCCTTAGTGGCCTTAATATTTGCATCTGCAGCTTTTTCACGAAGACCTAATGCTGCTGCATCTTTACGGTTCTGCAAGGCCAGTACTTCCCACTCGGTTACTGCTTTGGCCCCTGCCGGTACCTGCTGATCAAAAGCATTCATATCTATTGCCAGTTCGGTATTCTCAGGTAAACCCAGTAAAAGGTTCATACTGATGTTTGCCAGCTTCAGATTACTCTCTGCTTCCAGCAGGGATACTTCCACATTAGAAGCCTGTAACTGTGCTTTTAAGAGGTCGTTCCTCGCCATAATACCATTCTTCTCAAGGTTGGAAAAATCGGTAACCCTTTGCTGCTGCTGTTTGAGGTTTTCCTGAACAAGCAATACTGCCTGTTGTGATTTATATAGATTGCTGTATGCATCCACTGTGTTCTGTATCACAGCTTCACGGTCTTTGTCCGCATCCAGTTTTGCAGCTTCTGCCAGGTAACGGGCAGATGCTTTCTGACTCTGGAGGATAAACCCAGAGAAGATAGGCACTGATAATGTAGCCATCGCATAGGCCACCTGATTTACTTTAGGTGTGGAAGAACTACCACCACTACTGTCACTGCCGCCTGCTTTCAGACTTATATTAGGACTGTTAATTCTTAAGTAAGATCCAGAAACACTCAGATCTGGTAATTGTGCATTACCGGCAGTTTTAACAGAAGCGAGTGCTGCATCTATTTTTGCCTGACTTAATTTTAATTCTTTACTGTTCTGAATACTCAGCGTGATGGCCTCTTTCAGAGAAAGAGTTTTTTTGTCCTGTGCCTGGCTACCGGAATATTGCAATATCAGCAATAACCCTGCTGCCAGAGACCATAAACGCCTGTATGTACTATTAAGCTTCATGGATTAGAATGGCTTTAAACAATTTTTTTAAATGGTTGCTTATATGAATAATTAAATATTCCTGTAACTGCTCTTCAGAAAGATGTTCCAAATTACTCAGACGCTGAAAATGATGACTTGTGGATACAATATGATTAGTGGTGCCTATAAGTGTACTCACCATCATTATAATATCTACATCGTTGAATACCCCTTTTTCCTGTCCTTCCTTAATAAATCCATGGATTACCCCGTAAACTTCCTTTTTGTTTTCGTGGATCAGTTCATTGACTTTTATATCTGTCTGTATCTGCGCCCGCATCATCATCAGATTAAAACAGGGATTACTGATTACCCTTTGTACGTATGTGTCCACTAAACGATCAAAACGTTCGATGAATGACAGAGAGTCATCCTTTAAAAACTCTTCCAGCACTAATTTCCATGCATATATGCGTTTGAGGAAAATAGCTTCAATCAGTTTCTCCTTAGATCCGAAGTAGTAGGATATCATTGCAATGTTCACATCAGCCTCATGAGCAATATCCCTGACAGAGGTCCCGTGGAACCCCTGGGAAGCAAAAAGCTGTTCTGCCGCCTCCAGGATTGATATTTGCTTTTGATTGTATTCCATATACAATTTGTATTGTGACGCAAAGTTAAACAAACATTTAATTAAATCAAACGACTGTTTAAATATTTCATAAGTAAATACATTTTTAAGCTGATTTTAAGCCCTTTATAGAGATGGACAACTGGGTAGACTATCTGAAACTCAGCAGATTATGCCAATAGCATGTTAAAACGAATTTTTTTTGAAATGTAATAAGATGAGCTATCTCATAACATTTATCTCTGATATTAGCAAATATCCACATGGCATAAACGCAACTTGAACAAAATGATATTGGCAAAATCACAATGAACAGACTGGAATCATCATATTCCAACTTTCCATTTTACTTTTGATGCAACGATTATTGTTAACCATTTTACACACACAAATATGCTTCCAGGAAATCTGTCAAAATCAACCAATACATAATTGCCTATCCATTGTTTGTAAAAGGGGCATTCTGGTAATGTCCCCTTTCAGATTTTACATTTTCCGATAATCCAAATTGAAATATCGCCAGGAGCGTTTTCCAGCGCTTAGGCCTTTCTATTACATTTAATCAGGCTCATCGTGAGTTTATATGTACCTGGTCCGGAAACGGAGCTGGTAATACCCATAGATTTAATGTTGACCAAGATCCATAAATCCGGGATACTTTCCAGTATTCCGGCTATTTCTAAGACAAGTCACAAGCTAGATACAAAGCAGGGACCCCGGGATGTTATCCAGCATCCCGGCATTCTTTATTCCATTTAAACTAAATTAGCATTCAATACATCTACATATGAAATCTTATAAAGTTGTCTGTTTTGGAGAATTACTCTGGGATATATTACCAGATAAAACATTGCCAGGTGGTGCACCGATGAATGTAGCCTATCACCTCAACAGACTGGCCATAGCTACTACATTAATATCAGGGATTGGAAACGATGATGATGGCCGAAAACTGCTTGATATACTTATACAGTATCACCTTAATACTGATTATATTCAAACGGATCCATTGCATGAAACGGGCAAAGTATTTGCAAAGGCAGCAGCCAATAATGAAATGAAATATGACATCGTACAACCGGTAGCCTGGGATTACATAAAAGTAACTCCTGAACAGCAGGAGCTGATGCAGCATTCTGATAAAGGATATCTTGTATTTGGCAGCCTGGCTGCCAGGAATAATGAAACACGGAAAACCATACTAACACTACTTTCCTTAATGGATAGCGACCGCACCTTTGTGCTGGATATAAATCTGCGTCCTCCTCATTATGATAAAAAGATTGTAGGTCTGCTTTTACAACATTGCAACATATTGAAGCTAAATGAGTCCGAACTGGAATTGCTGGGGGAATGGTATCAGCTGCCTGCAAACGTGGAAGAAAGACTAAGAGCCCTGAGTTCTTTCTTTGTGATTCCTACTATTATTACCACAATGGGAGATAAAGGGGCCGTACTTCTCCAGGATAATACCTTTTACCAACATCCTGGCTATCATGTAACAGTAGCAGATACCATTGGCAGCGGAGATGCTTTCCTGGCAGGTTTCCTGTATAGTACCATCCACAAACACGGTGCAGCAAATACCTTGTCTTTTGCCTGTGCTCTGGGCGCCCTGGTGGCCAGCCTGCCTGGTGGCTGCCCCGATTACCAATTATCTCAGATTGCAGCAGTGATGAATGCTACTGTTTAATTTTTAGTCGTTCAACAACATTTTCAACCATTCATTGAAAAAATAGAAATATTCGAACCAGCTGCTTTATATTTATACCATGTCTCAACTTATTCGTCATGTGTTCAAAGCATTGGGAGTGTTATGCGTAACACTTACAGCCAATGCCCAATTAAAGCCTGTATATATAGCGCCAAGGCAGTATCACTGTTATCAAACCCCTACCCCCATCAAAATAGATGGGAAATTCGATGAGAAGGCATGGATACAAGCCGCATGGAGCGATGATTTTACAGATATAGAAGGCGACAAACAGCCCAAACCGGCTATGCGCACCCGCCTTAAAATGTTATGGGATAATCAATATCTCTACATCGCAGCAGAATTAGAAGACCAGAACATCTGGGCTACCCTTCATCAGCATGATACGATCATCTTCCTGGATAATGATTTTGAAGTATTCATTGATCCCAATAATGACACACATCATTATTTTGAAATAGAGATCAATCCATACAATACCGTAATGGACCTATTCATGCCCAAGCCATACCGCGAAGGCGGAGATGCTCTCATGAGCTGGGACGCACATGGCATGCGTACTGCAATACAGATCGATGGTACACTTAACAAAACGGGGGATAAAGACAAAAAATGGACGGTAGAAATGGCGATCCCTTTTACTGCACTTAGCTTCTATAATCAGAAAGCAGCTCCTCCTAAAGACAATTCCTTCTGGCGCATTAACTTCTCCCGTGTAGAATGGGATACGGATATCGTGAATGGCAAATATGTTAAACGCCGTGATAAAGTTACCGGCAAATCATTACCGGAACATAACTGGGTATGGTCCCCTCAAGGGATTATCGATATGCATGCTCCTGAGAAATGGGGGTATATTTTCTTTGTCAAACAACCTTCAGGCAGTCCGGCTATTGCATTACCATTGCCGGCTATGGAACAGGCAAAGGAATACCTTTGGCAGATCTACCACAAACAACGTGATTACAAACGTGATCACGGTAAATATGCAACCACATTGACTGCATTAGGCTTATCTGAAGGTCCTGTGAAAGAGAATGGCTTAACCTATTCTTTACAACTGGAAGCGCTCTCCGATCAGTACACAGCTACTATACGTACAGAGAACGCTACTGAAAGCTGCTCTATTAACCAGGAAGGAAAAATATCTCAAAAGCACTAATCATGAATAAACGTAATTTCCTGAAATCGGTAGGACTGGGCAGCCTTGCTATCATGCAGCCAGCTATACCTACACTGGCATTGAAGGCAAATACAATATCCAAACCTACAGGTACTGCCAGGCACCGCGTATGGATTAATCCAAATGAAAAGGATAGTATTGCCGATCTGCAAAAACTGTACGCTTCTTACAAAAAAGCAGGCATCGCGGATATCTTCTTTGAAGCAGACAGTGAGAAACATTTCAAAACGGCCCGGGAAAACGGTATAAAAGCGCATCGCTGGATCTGGACAATGAACCGCGGCGAAAAAGAATTGCTGGCCAGTCATCCCGAATGGTATGCAAAAAACCGTAAAGGAGAATCCTGTGCTACACACCCTCCTTACGTGGGGTACTACCGCTGGTTATGCCCAAGCAAACCGGAAGTAGTAAACTATCTGAAAGAACAGGCCGAAATGGCATTGTCTAAAGATTATGTGGATGGTCTTCACCTTGACTACGTAAGATATTGCGACGTAATACTGCCGGTAAATCTCTGGAGCAATTACAATATTGATCAGTCAAAAGAATTGCCGGAGTACGATTTCTGCTATTGCGAAACCTGTCGTGAAAAATACAAGGAGTTGAAAGGGAAAGATCCCCTGGAACTGGAGCACCCGGACCAAAGCCCTTCCTGGAGAAAATTCAGGTACGACCGCATTACCAATGTGGTAACGAACCTGGCAGCAGTAGCCAAACAACATAAGAAACCGATATCCGCAGCTGTATTCCCAACACCGGAAATAGCCAAACGCATAGTACGGCAGGATTGGACCAACTGGCCACTTAATGCCGTTTGCCCAATGATCTATCATGGCTTCTACAAAGAAGATGTCGCCTGGATAGGTGATGCTGTAGCAGAAGGCGTGAGAGGATTAAACGGACGCTTTCCATTATACGCAGGTCTTTATCTGCCTGATTTTAATGGCAATATGGCCGATCTTGAAAGAGGTATAAGATTGTCTGTACAGAACGGAGCTGCGGGAGTATCCCTGTTTGGAGGAGTAACTCCTGAAGTGTTGCAGACTTTACAGAAAGCAGGTAGTTAATAAACAGGTAGTTAATAAAAGAGTTATTCAGATATAGCCTGAAGGAGCAAAGTGCACATCACTTCAACCCTTCAGGCTTTTTAATTGTAATAATTTCAGGCACCAGGACTAGTGCCCGTTCATATTGGTATATGCCCGTCGAACTAATACGTCTTCCTCGCTTACACCTGATCAGAAAAATTCAGGCACCAGGAATAGTGCCTGCTATTTAAATCAAGCCTATGAATTAACCCAAAAAATGATTTCTGGTTTCTAACGGCGATGCATAAATTAAACCAGGTACAAAGAATTGTACCCGGATTTACGTAATTTTTAACCCCTAATCCTAAAAACCAAATATAAACATGCTTCTTTAGCGGCTTTGCAGAACACTGTTCTTAAAAAGTCAGGAACCAGGAATAGCTCCCGATGTTATTACTCGTTATAAACTCCATCATTAAGAATTCCCGAAAACCAGGAATAGTCTCCGGTTTACATTCAGAACAATTCCAAAACCACGTATAAATGTTTTAACCGAAAGGCAGAAGATACATTGATCCATTACCTCTTATATGACAGGCAATAAGAGGCCGGGAACCAGGAATAGTTCCCGGATCTGTGTATTTCATAACCCTGCGTTTGCGACGAAAATATTTTTTACAGGCAATGGCATAGCCATCACACCAGGCGTATAATTGCCAGTGGGTTAAATAATAATGTGCTTGTAAATAATGATTACAACAACATCTTTATTCCACAAATTGTATTGGATGATTTAAAAATAATATTGGTACGTTTCATTTGATAAATCTTGGTTAGAAAACAAAGGATCCTGTTGGCAATAAAAGCATCGCTATATATAAGCGACAATTCAAAAGTAAAATATAGTTCTCACGTATCCATATGCCATTCTGTTCATTCTGTTTTTATCGAAACCATTTTATTCAGTGCGGTGTAATTACAGCAGAATGTATTAAAAAATAAAAAAGATCTATCCATTTCCGTTAGAAGAAATAAATAGATCTGCCTAAAATGCTTATTCCCGGTGGAGGCGACCAATCCTGCCCCCAGCCGGGTAATAAGCTGCATCAAAATTCCACCACTATCCTATCCGCACTATTTTTTATGCTTGCTGTAAACACCTTACAGATGTCCGGTGTAGCATACCCTCCCTGCGGATCGAAACGGGAAATAGGCGTGAGGAAATTAATGCCTGAAGATTGCAAATTCTGTACTCCACCATTCACCTTTACCTGCTGTAAAGAATCAAAACCATGTAGTATCAGCTTAATATTATTGAACTTAGAGGAAAACTTACCTTCTGCTTTTTCAAGTGTAAGGCGATCATCATACCGGATAATACGCTTGTAAAATCCGCCATTCTCATAATCATAACTTTCACCATCGTCTTCATAATATACTATTGTATTGGCAGTATCCCCTTTATATACATGCAGGAACAATGTATCAGCAGGCTTTTCAGCTGTAGTCTGTACCAGTGTCTGCATAGGGATAATACTTCCTCCTTTTACAAATACCGGTATTTTCTGTAACCCTAATGGAACTACCTTCGTTTCCCCACCAGCCTGCAATTCATCAGTATAGAGATTATACCATCTGCCTGCAGGGAAATAGATCTCACCAAAGTCCTTTGTACTCTCAAACGGCGCTACCAGGAATGCCTTTCCTAACTGGAACTGATTCTGAAAACGGGTATCATATACGTTGGCATCGTGGGTATAATCTATTGCCAGAGAACGCATCACTGGCATGCCGCTCTGCGAAGCCTCATAAAATGCACTATAGATGTATGGTAACAGCCGGTAACGCAGATTAATATAATTCCTCGCTATTTCCAGCACTTCCTCTCCATATGCCCATGGCTCTGACGATTTGGTATTCACACCCGTATGATTTCTGAAATAGGGAATAAATGCGCCCAGCTGCATCCAGCGTGCATATAGTCCTACAGTAGGATTGCCGGTAAAACCTCCTATGTCCATTCCGGTAAAGGCAACTCCACTCAGGCCAAGACTGTTAAGCAGCCGTACGCCTGCCAGCATATGATCTTCTTCTGCACGATTGTCGCCAGTCCAGATTGCCGTATAACGTTGTAAACCAGCATACCCTGCACGCGTTAATATAAAAGGTCTTTTACCTGTAAGGGTACGGGCGCCTTCGTAACTTGCACGTGTCATTTCCAGCCCATACACATTATGTGCCTGCTGATGTGTGGTAGGATGACCGTCATAATCAAACAATACATTAGCAGGCATTCTCTGCCCCCAGGTCGCTATTTCATTCATGTCGTTCCAGTAACCCGATACACCATTATCCACATATCCTTTCATCTGTGTTTTCCACCAGTTACGTCCTTTCTCACTGGTGAAATCAGCGAAGTGGCACCAGCCTGGCCATACCTGGCCAGTATATAACTGTCCGTCTGGGTATTTTATAAATACATCCTCCTTTACCCCATTTTCATAGGCTGCATATCCTTTCTCTACCTTAATTCCCGGATCATTGATCACCGTAACTCTAAATCCCATTTTTAATAATTCAGCATTCATTTCAGCCGGATCAGGGAAGCGTTCTTTATTCCAGGTGAATAATTTATATGCATCCATATAATGGATGTCCAGCGTAATACCATCTGCCGGGATTTTCTTTTCCCTCAATGTTTGTGCAATGCGAAGCACTTCTTTATCAGGATAATAACTATACCGGTTCTGCTGATATCCAAGACTCCATAAAGGAGGCATGTGCATGCGGCCTGTTAAACTTGTGTAGGCATTAATGATTCCTGCTATGGCAGGTGCATACATAAAGTAATAATTCATTTCTCCGTCTCTTGCCCCGAAAGAAGAGAAGCGATTGTTGCTGGCGCCAAAGTTAAAATCACTCTGATAAGTGTTATCAAAAAAGATCCCGTAATTCAGTCCATGATGTATGCCTATATAAAACGGGATCGTGCTGTATAATGGGTCCTGATCTGCCCTGTACCCGAATACATCCGAATTCCAGTTGGTGTATGCACTTCCTGCCCTGTCAAGATTACCGTTCTTTTCTCCCAGGCCAATGAATCGTTCGCCTTCCTGCATCTTCTTATAAGAAGTTACTTCATTACCTGCCCAGGAAGTGGTAAGCCCCTTTTCATCTTCATTAATTAATAAACCCTGGGTTGTGTAAAATGCAATGGAGAAAGGCCTTTTCGTAATGCGGGCTTGCAGCGAATCAGTCGTAATTGTAATATTCGCTGCATCTTCTTTTATGACAGCTTTCACTGCCGCAGGTTTTGCAATAACAGCATAGGAAAAGTCGTCAGTCAGTTTTTGACGGTCTATTCTTACTCTTATTATGCCTGCACTATATACTGTAATATCTGCAAATGCATTGGTAGTGGTTATCTTTACCGTTCCACTACCTATCTGCACACTTTTAATATCCCCAACATTCACCACTTTTTTTTGCGCATAAGCGCCCATACTGCATAACAGCCCATAAATGACTATTATAGCAGGCAATAATTTTCTGCTCATAAATTGTAATTATAAGGGCTGACGAAAAGATATTTTTCGTCAGCCCCTGCTTATTAATACCCGTCGTTCTGTTTGAGGTTTTTGTTAACTGCCAGATCGCTGGTTGGGATCGGGAATAACAGGTATTTAGGATCGTCTGAAGGTTTCAGCTGCCAGGTATCGAGGAACTTACCGAAGCGGATCAGGTCTTCTCTGCGCCAGCCTTCCCAGTATAGTTCACGACCTCTTTCATCAATCAGATTATCGAGGGTGATGCTTGTCCAGGCAGTTGCCTTACGGGCGGTGCGGAGATCATTTACTATCAGCAATGCACCTGCCGGATCTGAAGTACGCAGTAATGCTTCTGCTTTCATCAGCAGTACATCTGCATAGCGTAAGAACACATAATCGTTCTGTGCGTTGTTACTGCTTCTGGTTTCTTTAGATGTCATATCCGGAGGATATTTCACTACACGGATACCGGTTACTTCCAGTGTTGCGGGATCTGTTTCCTGCAATTTTACTTCGCGGGTAAAGTTTAATGCATGGCCTTTTCTGTCTTTCAGCACAACGCCGCCAGCGCCGTACTGCTGGCCTAACAGGAAACCTACATTCAGACCACTTACATCTGTAACTCCGGCATAACTACCGCCTCTGCGCATGTCTGCTGCTTCGAATTTATCGTAGAAATCAGAGATAGTCGTAAATCCGTTCCATCCGCTTGGATCCTGGTTGTAATGCAGGGTAGGGGCCCAATGGCAGAACACAGCGTTACCACCTCTTACAGTACTTAACCCCGGACCATTCTGTTGTGTAAAGATGTTCTCTTTAGATGCTACATCATTGTTGTAGGAAAAATTGTTGAAGTAATTAGTAGTGAGGCTATACTTACCACTGGCAGTAATTTCATCTGCAAGGGAAATTACTTTGGCCATATCTGCGGCATCAAACGTAGGTGATTTCCTGTTGAGGAAAGCTCCCTTGTTCAGGTAACACTTCATAAGTAAAGCCCTTGCAGCATTTTTATTAGCGACATAAGCAGGTACAGAATCACTGAGATCAGCAGTAATAGCAGTCAGTTCACTGATAATATAATCGGTGGCTTCTGCAGCGGTCAATACTTTGGGCATGTTCAGCAATGTATCACCGGGAGTGCGGAAAGGTACCTGTCCCCATCCGTTCAGTACCGTATACATAGCCCAGGCACGCAGGAAACGTGCCTGAGCGGCCTGTCCTGTAGTAGGTCTGAAGCTCAGCACATTGCTCGCCAGGAACTGCAATTGCAGGATATTAGAGAAGGTGGCGCTGATAAATGTATGATCGGATGTCCAGTTATGGAGTTTCAATGCACGCCATACACCATTATCATCCCAGTCGCCACCTCTTGTTGGAGCAACCGCTTCATCAGCAGTCATTTCCTCTAAAGCCCAGTAGTTGCTCTGGTCCTGGTAAGGCAATTGTAACCCATCATAAGCAGATTTCAACAATGCAGAAACCTGGATAACAGAATCTGCCTGCGAACGTGTAAGGGTAGAACCCAGTTTTTCATCCAGCTTGGTGCAGGAAGCCAAACCGCTTCCTATCACAAGAGAAAATATGACGAATGCTTTATTAAAACGCATAATTGTAATTTTTTAGACCGGTGAATTATAATGAGAAGTTGATACCTGCCAGGAAGCTCCGTGCAGTTGGATAAGGTGAATACTCAATACCAAAAGAGGTAACACCATTAATACTCTTATCCGTATTTACTTCCGGATCAAATCCTGAATACTTTGTAATGATGAACAGGTTCTGACCTGTTATATAAATAGAAGCGCCTTTGATCACCTTTCCTATATTCCCGATATTGTAACTAAGTGTAGCATTATCCAGCTTCATGAAATCAGCTTTTTCAAGATAACGGCTGGATACAGTGATTGGGTTAGACAGGCTTTCTTTAGTACCTACCAGTTTGGCTGAAATATTCCTGGAACCGAGGTTACCGATAGGCAATACTGTATTAGCGGTGTTGTTATACACATCCATACCAAATGCACCATGTGAGTTTATACCCAGTGTCCATTGCTTATAATTAACAGAAGTATTAATACCCAGCATTGCGGTAGGGTTAGGGTTGCCAAGGAAAAACTGGCTGTTGCCACCGTCTGTATATTTACCCTGACCATTATCATCAAAGCCAAGGAATTGTCTTACATAAAAAGAGTTCAGTGGTTTGCCGTTAACGAGCCGCTGTGCATAAGCGTTAGATACACCCTGTCCACTGATAGAGCCAGTCAGCACCGGAGGGCCGTCATAATTCTTCAGTTCATTATTCAGGAAAGTAGCATTAACGCCCAGGTTCCAGGTAAGGTTTTTAGTGGCAATGATATCTCCGCGTAATACAATTTCCACCCCTTTGTTAATGACATTAGCAGGCAGGTTGATCCAGTAATTGGATGCCGGTGCAGGCTGAATGGCAGGAAAGTTAAAGAGGAGATTTGTAGTATTCTTACGGAAATAATCCAGGCTACCATATAAGCGACCACCGAAGAAGGAATAGTCCACACCTGCATTCAGCTGTTTGGAGCTTTCCCATTTCAGGTTAGGATTAGCCACATTACTCAAACTGGCACCACCGTTTGAATTAACGGAGTATTGTTCCTGAGCTGCTCCGGCAGGAAATTCCTGGTTACCGGTAAGCCCCCAGCCAACACGTAACGCCAGCTGGTTGATAGTCTTATTATCTTTTAAGAAGGCTTCATTGCTAAGATTCCATTTTGCAGCAAAAGAAGGGAAATAACCATATTTGTTATTAGTTCCGAACTTGCTGGAACCATCCGCCCTTAAAGTAGCTGTCAGCAGGTATTTATCAAAGAAGTTCAGATTAGCCCTTCCAAAATAAGATTGCAGCTCTGATTTAGGATTGCGGAAAGAAGTAATGAAAGTATTGGTCTGAGAAGGACTCTGTAAGATATCAGTGTATTTCAACTCATCAGTAGAGAATCCAAGGCCCCCAAGGCTCCTGCCTTTGTAATCGAAACGCTGATATTCATAACCGGCTACTGCACTCAGGAACAACGCTTTGGTCACCTGCTTGTTATAGTTCAGTGTATGTGTATACAGCCGGGAAGTAAGGGTATTATTCCCATAATAGGCCTGGCCATTGCCAAATACCTGGTCAATATTAATAAAAGAAGCTATCTGGGTTTCTCTTTCACCCACCTGGTGATTAATACTGAAAGTGAACCGGTATTCGAGATCGTTCGTGAATTTAAAATAAGGAGAGATGCTGGCAAGAATACTGTTGATGTTTACATTATCATCATAAGCTGCAGACATCGCTTCCGGATTGATCGCAGATCCAACTCCAAGAATATTGAAAGAACCATCTGGTTTATGTAATGCCAGGGTAGGGTTCCACTGCAATGCCTGTCCTATTAAGCTACCGGTAAAACCAGCATCATTGGTAATAGGGGCAATCTGTTCTGTGGTATGAGCCGCCTGTACAGTATAGTCAATTCCTAAGTGGTTATTTTCCAGGAATTTAAATTGCCCGTTCAGATTAGCTGTATATTTTTTCAATCCTGTTTTCTTTACAATACCCTGCTGGTCCAGTAAACCAAAAGAGGCTCTGTATATACTATTATCACTACCGCCACTCACGCCTACGTTTACGTTTTGAGTAGTTCCAGTGCGGAGAATGCTTTCCAGGCCATCAGAACTGGAACCTTCATCTCCGGCAGTAAGATTGTATTGTTTCAGTGCACTTCTGTATCCTGCAGCATCCAGCACATCCAGCTTCTTCATGATCTTACTTACACCGGCAGAATAGGAGACATCGAGGCGGGGAGGGCCTGCAGCACCTTTCTTGGTAGTAATGATCACCACGCCATTAGCGCCTCTCGCACCATAGATCGCAGTAGCAGATGCATCTTTCAATACATCCATAGACTGAATATCGAAAGAGTTGATGAAGTTAAGCGGGTTGGCATCTGGTGTCTGACCAAGGCCATTGGCTGATACAGATGGCTTTGCCGTACGGCCATCCAAAGGCATACCATCCACTACATACAGTGGCTGGTTACCCGTTCTTACAGAGGAGTTACCCCTGATCCTTACTGTGGTAGCACCACCGGGAGCGCCACTGTTGTTTACCACCATCAGGCCGGCTACCTTACCCTGGATCAGTTGATCCGGAGCTGTAACGATCCCCTTATTGAAATCTGCAGATTTGATAGAAACAACCGAGCCTGTCAGGTCTTTTTTACGGGAGGTACCATAACCTACCACTACCACATCTGTTAATGTGGTACTTTCTGCCTTCAGGGTAACGGAAATTTCAGATTTACCGGCAATAATCACTTCCTGTTTAACATACCCTATAAAAGAAATAATGAGGGTAGTAGCATTAGATGGTACGTTTAGTTTGAAGCTACCATCTATCCCTGTGGAAGTACCGGTGCTGGTACCTTTTATCTGGATAGAAGCTCCGGGGATGGCCATGCCGCTTTCATCAGTTACCTTACCGGTAATGGGTTTAGTTTGAGCCTGTGCACCAGCTATACCTGCAGCAAGCAGTAACAGCGAGCATAACAGGCGCACTTTGCGAAATAGAAGATTGGTCATAGATCAGTTTTTATTTGTTTGTGGAATATTGATGCCATTAGGAAATAGATTTAGACCCCGACAGGAGATGCCGGCCGTTCTAAACGTGGAATAAATTCTCAATAGTTAATCCCCTTAACCTGGGTAATAACTCCATTTACACATAGTTCTGGAAAATAAATTAACTGATGCCTGTAAACGCGTGGACTTTGTTTTCATATCTGGAATAATTAATACGTGGTGCCATTACGATGGCTTATACGACAAGTGAATCACAACCGCAGTTCAATAAAATCAAAGTAAATCAGCTTTCAACTGGTTAACAATTTATATGATCAATATATAGAAAATATTGACTAAAAAAGGGCTACATAAAGACATAACTATTTGTTTATCAATACAAATAGTTTATATTAACTATTTCAATATATAAGGATCATAGGATCATTTTTACATCGCTTTTATATCCATAAGACGTTCTTCAAACTCATCCTTTGGGATAATTGCCTTGTTTTTGATCTTCGTTTTATAAGTATAAATTGTGTTTACAGAGTACTCTAATATCTGGGCTATTTTTACATTATCACTAATACCAATTCTGATGAGAGCGAATATTCTCAGATCGGTGTTCAATAGTTCATTATCCTTTAATCTGATCTGATCTTCTTCCCGGAAGAAAGAATTAAACACGCTTACGAAATTCGGGAAGATCTTCAGAAAGATACGATCAAAATTACGGAATAACTCTTCCCGTTCTTCTTTCAGATCGATATTATTTACAAGGTATTTTACCTCTCCGTATTTATTATCGGTTAATTTTTGATCAGCCAGTTTTTTGAACTTCTTGATTTTATCCAGATAAGCTGAATTTACCTGGAAACAATAACCGATGTACTCTTCTTTAATTGTGTTAGCCTCCATCAGTTTATAATTGATCTCCTGCTGAAGCGCATGAGCAGCAGTAATTACTTTCTGGGCGGCCTGTAACTTCTTGTATTGTTTGAGGATGATCACTCCCAGCCATACCAGCAGAAGCAAAAGAAGCGTAACTATGGCAGCATAGGCAAACAGCAGTTTCTTTTGCCCTTCTACTGTATTGATCTTTTCGCTCTCAATAATAGGCAGGATAGCGCTCACCTGTACTTTCCGCAGGCGGGCGCCATAAAATGAAGCATCCGCAACAGCATATTCTATATAACGGGATGCATGTTTTACATCCTGTTCTTTAAATAACAGGCCGGCCAGGATAAACATGGCGGTTGTCTCCTTCGTACTGGATGCAATATCTGCGATAGCTGCCTTTGTCATCATAATGATGGCACTATCTTTCTTACCTGTATGTATATATATATTACCAAGGGAAGAAGTAGCTATTGCTACCTGATGGGTGGAAAGGTCCTTCAGGGCAACAGCGCGCACATAATAATACCTGGCGCTATCCATGTTCCCCATTTTCTGATGCATCAACCCATAATTATATTCGTAATTAAACGTATGCGGTTTAAAAAGTATCAGGGCAGAATCCATATAGATATTTCCCTGACGGGTATATCCCGGAGCAAAGTATTGATCACTACTGTAATCAGATAAATCATAATAATACCTCCCTTTCAACGTATAATATTCAGCCCTGGTACTATCGGAGAGAGCTGCTACATCAATTGCGGCAAGGTAGTCCCCGGCTTCTTTGAACATACCGGAAGAAAGCAGCACAAAACCCAGTTTAACACCGGCATAATTAATCCTGGCCGGGTCATTCATCTGCCTGGCCAATGCCTGCAACTGCAGGGCATAAGCGAAGGCGGAATCATATTTAAACACCTTATACTGCTCATACAACTGCTGACAAAGAGTATATCGCTGTTGTAATGACAGATGTTCCTCTTTTTGTAAAGTCTTTCTTAATATATTGATGTACTGAACCTTTTCAGCATCGTACGTGGCTGCTTTTTCAATCGTCCCATTCAATTGATTTAATAAACTATCATTACCTGAAAGGGCATACACTCTTCCTCCTGCTAATAATAATAACAAACAGATATACTTACACTTCATTAGTTCATTTTTGTGGAATATCAGTTGATTATGAAGCATTAACGGCTCCGTCATCATTATAATTATACACTCCCTGCTTTAGCTTTTTAAATATCCTCTTACGCAAAAACTCGGGCGCTAATACCCTCATACCTTCTGCATAACCTAATATTTCTCTTTCCAGCTCAAAATTCAATTGCACTTTCAGATTGATAATAATTCCATCTTCTTTTATTTCCAGCAGTTTCTGGGAATGGTGCATCGGTTTGGTTGTAACATATGGCGCATGTTCATTGCTTACAAATAGTTTTACGTTACCGACCCTCGATGTATTACTGACGGTTACACCTACTACATCCTTATAATACTCAGATGGGGTAATCTCATCATTATCAACATATAAAGCGTCTTCCGCTATGACAAGATTCCCTATTCTATCCAATGCCAGGTGCATAATCGGCAGCCCTTTCCCTTTCACGCCTACTGCAAACCAGCGATTCTTAAATTCTTTCAGCCACCATACATTGAAAACAAAGGAACTTTCTTCCTTAGCCCGGAACGACTGGTACGTTATCGTCACCGCCTTTTGCTGTATAACAGATTGATAGAGCATTTCCAGGTATTCCAATCCCTTCAGGCGTTCATTCTTTTCGAAGTCGATCACTGTTTGAGAGTTATGCGCAGCAGCATATACATGATCTTCTAATTTTTGTACCACCTCATTCAGACTGTTAAAATGAGAAAAGCCCTTGAATTGTTTTAAGATCTCCACTGCTTCATTCATACGCCCCAGGTCCTGTTCATTCAATGGTATATTAGTAATACTGTATGTAGGATCCTCATAGGTATAATACTTCTTGCTTACAACAATGATAGGTGCATTATATCCCAGTTTATCACTCCGCATCAGCTGCAGGTCCGCCTGTACGGAACGCCGGCTGATACCTTTATCAATCCCCTCATAGTCATACAGCGCATCAGACACCGCATCTATGAGGTTCTCAAGCGTCCACTTTCTACGTCGGTTCCGCAGGCAGGCATCAATAGTCTTATAACGGATTAAAGCATTTTTATTGACGGGCATCCATAGAATTTTTCAAAAAGTAGGAAAAAAAATCTATTGCGCAAAAAAACTGCGCACTTGACTTCAACCTTTGCATTGTACACGGGAGAAATGATTGTACAGACCTGATGGAGGTTTCTCTGATAGCCCTCATAGTATTGCCGGCATATGGCCAGTAATATGCTGCTGTAACAAAAACTGATTTCCGTGGTTTGAGGGTTCGAATCCCTCTCCTTTTTTTGGTAAAGGCTCATTGGTTGAAACAAACAGATGGACTACGAATCCACTAACTGTAAGTTGGCAGACTTTAAAACTGCCACCACCTGTTGAAAACAGGAAAAGCAACCTCGCTAAGAACAAAAGGTTCTATAAGCAGTCTGTTGACGGCCTGACAAAGGCAGATACCGCAGTTGGCTGTTCTCCTGCTTTTAAGTACCACAAGGACTTAATCACTGTTGAACAAACATCCACTTAAGCCCGGCTCCGCCTGATACGGATAGGATACTTTGCCCTGTTTTCTTTTTACTTTTTTAAACTTGATATATGACACTTAGAGCGAATGTTGCTGCTTATCACAAAGCATTGGTATTAAAAAACAACAGACTTGTAAAACTACTGGCAGAAGGAAAACACTGGATAGCACCCGGAGAAACTGTGATCAGTTATGATATGGCCCAGCCTTTCATCGCGCCTTTAGATATAAATATGCTATTACAGGAATCTGCACTGGCGGAAGCGCTATTAGTTATTGATGTGAAGCAGAACGAGCTGGTACTGTTATACGAGAACGGATTATTCAAATCAGTCCTTGCTGCGGGGAGATATGCTTTCTGGAAGGGAATTATCACATATACTATTATAAGTATAGATCTGAATAAATATGAGATCACAGAAGCTGTAGACAGAGCCATCCTGTTAAGACCTGATCTTGTTCCTTATGTAAGGGTATATACAGTAGAATCTTACGAACAGGGCTTATTATATGAAGACGGAAAGTTCGGTAAGAAGCTGATGCCAGGTATTTACTACTTCTGGAGAACCCCTGTTGCATTAACTGTATATAAATCAGATACCCGGCAGTTACAGCTGGAAATGAACGGACAGGAAATTCTTACAAAGGATAAAGCCAATATCCGTTTAAACTGCTCTTTGCTGTACAAGATCTCTGATATCTTCAAGGCAGTAGAAAACAAGGAATACGACAAGCAGTTGTACGTATTACTGCAGTTGGCATTAAGAGAGCAGGTTTCTGCCTATACACTGGATGAACTTCTGGATAAGCGGGATGCTATTTCACCACTGGTACTGTCTGCAGTAAAAGAAAAGGCGGAGGCATTGGGTGTTACGGTATCCGCTTGTGGTATCAGGGATATCATTTTACCAGGTGACGTGAAGGAGATCATGAACCAGGTATTAGTAGCGGAAAAGAAAGCCCAGGCAAACAGCATCATGCGACGGGAAGAAACGGCCAGTACCCGTAGCTTGCTGAACACGGCCAGATTGATGGAAGAAAACGAAATGCTTTTTAAGCTGAAGGAAATGGAATACGTTGAGAAGATCGCTGATAAGATCAGCAGTATTTCTGTAAATGGTGGGGGAGACCTTGTCGGGCAGTTAAAGCAGATCTTTATACCTCAGAAAAAGGGATGACAATAGTCATCCTTTTTTTATATAAAACCATGGTTTTCAGGGATGCCGGGGCAATACAAAGATGTGTAATTTTATTACATGCTTAAAATCATCATTACTACGTTTTTTGTTCTGTTGACAATAGCTATCGGCAGCTATTTTTTCCTTTCTTACAGGTTGGATACGATCATTGTATATGACAGGGAAGAAGCCTATACCAATGTAGGCAATCATCTTTCTATAAAGCCCGAGTTTATGATCAATAGTGACAAAGAGTTAAGGGTGTTCCTTAACTTCGAAAACGTACATGAGGTAATACATATAAAGACACTGGATGTTACTGTAAGCTCTTCTTCTTTAGTATCAGTTACTTCAAATCTATGCGATACGGATCCGCTCGTACCAACCTTTTACGAATTACCGGAGAATTGCAAACTGGTGCATCCTGGCTATGAGTCTTCTTCCGGCTCTATTACTTTCGCATTCGATAGTCATAAGGCAGGCAACAGTTATCTCGTTACTTTAAAAGGAACTATTCTCAGTAGTCCCAATCAGCCACCTACTACTTTCATTAAACAAATTACCGTTAAAAAGAAAACGGTTGTCAGCGAGAGAAGCTGGTTATTTTAGTAAAATTGTTCCCGTATCTGTATAAGAATTTCTTCTATAGCTCATCTATCCGTTCCAATTTTTCTGCCACCATCTTTAATAAGTCTTCATATTCAAAAAGTCCTACTTCTAACAGCTTGTTTATTATTACGCTATTCATAATCCGATTATAGTACTTCTGACCAAATAAGTGGTGAGGGTAATTGCCGGTTGCTAAACTCTATATGTACCACTCTTCTTTTATGATTATTATTTGTACGACTGGATGCATGCAGCAATAATGGCCGCATAATCATAATCCCCCCTTTTAAAACACTACACACAACCTCTGATTCTTCATTCCAGTTAATTGTCTCTGCGCGATAAATACCTTTTCTGTGGGACCCTGGTACGACCCTTAATGCACCATTGTTCTCATCAGTATCATCAAGGTGTATTCTGATTGTAAAATTATTTTCCAGAATTGCTAAAGGAGGTTGTACGGCGTATTGATTTTTCTTTACAGTCCAGGGGCCAAATCCGGTTATATCAGTTTTTTGCTTTACAGATATTGTCAGGTCCTGATGATATGCTACAAACCAATTGGAATCTCCTGGCTTATCGAAATATATAGATTTCACCACAACGTAGCCAGTTCCCAAAAGCTGTACAATGGTGGAAGATAGTTTCTGCGTAAGAATGAAAGGAACAATGCCAGGGATCTCCTTCAGGAACTGGCGGATTGCAAACAGGTCCTTACTTTTACGGAAAGTATCATTTGAGCTGTCTGCTTTTTCGATGATAGCAATCAGGTTCGCTATCTCATTTTCTGTAAAAATATTATTGATGATAGTGAATCCATTTTTGTGTATTTCTTCCCTCTTACTAATGACATCCATGTTTTAAAAATATTAAGTTATCCGATGAGCCTATAACTACATAATAATTAATTTATTGAATACGGATAGCTAATATTAACAAAAAAAATTTCTCTTCAAAAATTTGATTTTATCAAAAAAATAAATGCATCTTTGCCTCGTTGAAATAAATGCAACGACGAAAATGAAATTTATACAGCTACATACAAATCCAAAATGTTCAATACGTCCTATAGAGGGATTTATTGACTGCAGGGTGAGTTATGCTGTAGAATAAGTTTAGATAAACTAATTCAATATAACATAAGCCCTGCAAGAAATTGCGGGGCTTTTTATTTTTAATAATTCAGCCGCATATGCAATTACATTTTGAAAATATAGGTTTTATAAACATGAATGATATACCGCTATCAGGCGTATACTATTCTTATAAACCTAGTGAACGCAATCGTATTTATCAACGACCTTTTTATATATGGCCATAAATAACTTATGCCCATAAAGTAAACCCGGTCGTTCATCACGACCGGGTTTTTTATTTTTCACTGGCCTGTAGCTCAATGGTTAGAGCATCTGCCTTATACGCAGCTGGTTACTGGTTCAAGTCCAGTCAGGCCAACGTTTAACATACAATAATCATTTCACCTTCAAAGCAAAGCCATATGCTTTCGCAAGCAGCAGCTGTGCCAATAAAATAGTCCATTAAAATGCGGATGATGTATAATTTGATTACTAAGAACTTTATTTCAGTTAACGGAACATATCCCGGTTCAGTATCCGTTTCTGTGTCAACAAGAATATACCGGGTAACTCTTCTTGTTGAAAATGATTACCTGCTAATGTATGCATTAGCAGGAGGTACACCAGCTGTTCAGTTATCTGGATAGCTGAATAGCTGGCCTGTATAATTTTATACCTGAAATATTGACTTATGAAAATTGCAATGGCCCACAAACAGGCCGCTTTCAGAATTAAACATTGGTATTTAATGCATCATCATGTCATTGAATCTTATATAAAAGGATCTGAAGCATTTACATTATTTGACAAATTAACGGTTGAAAAACAAACAGAGATCAGCAAGAAAATAAAACTCAAATCAGAAGAGATCCCCGTATTGGTATTAACTATTAATACAAAACAATACGTGGTTAATACGAGTGAACGACTTATAAAAGTTTCTTCGAAAAAAATTGAATCAGTTTATTATGAAGAATTCGAAGCAATGATTTGTTATCAGGCGATTCATTCTGAAATAAAAAAGCTATCGCCTCAGAAACTTGTAGATATCGGCCTTAAAAAAACAGATGGCGATATGGCCTTCTGGAAAATACCGGCCGGTGAGTTTCATCACTTCTGGGATGTAGCAAGACGGTTAGATACAATAAGAATAATAACCGATAAATAATCATCAACATTTAAGCAATGATACTGATAGGCGATTTACATGGTGAATATCTCAATATCCTATACAAGATTAACAAACTTGAAATAAAGAATACAATACTTATTCAGGTTGGTGATTTTGGATTAGGCTTTCATGATCTTCATCATGATATTAAAACACTATCCGGATTAAATAAATTCCTGCATGAAAAAGGGAATTCTCTTTATCTGATCAGAGGTAATCACGACAATCCTTTTTTCTGGAATCATCGCCAGGAAATTCAGATGAGGAATATTTTCTTCGTACAGGATTATGAAGTAGTGACGATTGAAGATCAGAAAATATTATTTATCGGTGGTGGTATCTCCATTGACAGAAAGAACAGAACAGCAGGAAAAGATTACTGGATTGATGAAGAATTTGTGTTAAACCGGGTATTACTTGACAATGCATGTGCTGCAGGAATAGATATGGTCATTACACACATTGCGCCTAACAGCGCATGGCCATACTCCTTTATTCCTGTAGTAAATCACTATGCAGGCAGGGAACCCGGATTAGCCAATGCTTTATATCAGGAACGCAGCAATATGAATGTGGTGTATGAACATGCAAAACAGGCAGGTTGTAAGCAATGGTATTACGGGCATTATCATCAATCTATGGTAGAAGAAAAGGAAGGGATGTTGTTCCGTTGCCTGGATATTGGAGAGATGTATCAGCCAACAGTCTAAATGTTGCTAACGTTAAATATATGCAATGTCAGCCCGGATTTCTTTCCAGGAATCCGGTTTAATTTTATCACTTTAAAAATTTTTTATGGCAGACAAGATTGTAAAAACGCCCATACAGGTAGCCGCACAATTGCAACGGCAGTACCTGATGTTTTATAATAAAAAAGAAGATGAGTATAATCTTTTTAATCTGTTCTCTTATGCAGAGCATGGTGAAATACTAAACAATGTACCCCTGGCTCCGTTTGAGATACCAGTGCTGATACTTGCTACCAGCAATGATAATTACATAGTGAACACCACTACCCGGTTTATAAGAACCGGCCCCTCATCCTGTGAGTCTGTTTATTATACAGATTTCAAGAGTCATTCGGGATTAATATTATCTCAGAAGTTCAAAAAGGATCCAAAACTAAACGGTTATTTTGGAGTAGCCTGGCTCAAGAAAATTAACGGGGAATTGATTTATTGGGATATACCTGTTGGTATACCGGGTGGAGGGTTTCAATATATCACCGGCAAATGCAGCATAATCGGAAGAAGGATTTCAATTATACCTTAATTAAGATCCTCTTCCTATATTCTTTTATGAAAATTATACTTATACAGAAGGCCCGTTCCCCTTCCAGGGAAATAGAATTGGGGCTAATAAAACCAGCGTGTTAGTCCAGCTGAGTACTCTGAAGCATCAAAGAGAACTTGTTCCCCATGTTAATCTTTACGCTCTTTCCTTTCAGCCATTTTTTGATGTCTTCATTGTCTGAAAGCACCTGGAACAAATCCCGGGCAATAGCAGAGCCTCCAAGATCATTGGTAACACGTCCGTTAATGATCTCGAGATTAAAGCTATAACCGGACTTCTCCCTGTTACCAATCGCTTCAAATTCTCCTTTACTCATTTCGAACACCTGGTCGCCTGCAATTGATCTTTTCAATAAGATCTTAATCACAGAAATAAACTTTCCCCAGAATGGTAAATACTTTCCTACCTCGTTACCCATAATTTATTTTTCTTCTAATGATGTTTAGCTACGTAATCTGATTATGAACAAATCCATTCTTTAGACAAAATGCCTTGACGAAGTGTTTCCTGGTGGTTTACAAACGTTGGCTGAGAGTTTAATTTTAAGCGGCTTTGCACTTCCTGGATAAATATCTGAGAAGCTGAATACAAAAATACTCCTATTAAATGAAAAAGGGTCTTAACGTCAGACGTTAAAACCCTTTTTTTGCTCCCCCTTCTGGACTTGAACCAGAGACCCTCTGATTAACAGTCAGATGCTCTAACCAACTGAGCTAAGGAGGAGTGTTTTCCCGTTTCGGGATTGCAAAAATAGACAATTTTTTATTCCTGCAAAATCTATTCGGGATTTTTTTCAGATTTACTTTGAAATTTTCTCCGGCGCAGCTTGTACAAATATCAGCAAACGCTCTCCTAATGCGGATCTACGCGTACTATGATTCACAAAAGGAAGATCTAATTTTGTTACCGCAAAATAAGGAAATGACTTTATTACCTTACAGGAATGCCCTAGTTCAACTAAACTATCCCTATATCCCGGTGTTGTAAAAAACAAACCCGGCTTATCAGCTGTTACACTTTCATACCTTTCTACCGGTGCATCCAGGTAAAATTCCATCGCATAAGAATTCACCCTGTAAAAAACTACCGGCTGACCCCGCAACACTTTATTTGCATAAAAAGCTGCTGCACTCCCACTCTGATATTGCAATACATCAGGATAAAACATTCCATTCAAAAACAGATTCAATGCTATGCTGGCCAGACAGGTACGGAAAAAAGTGCGTTGCAACCCCTGCAACGGAAGGAAAATGAATAACAATACCACCAACAGGATCAATATAACTGTTACATAGTTAATTGCCGGTTGATATAACAGCCATAATCCAATGATTGCCGCTCCGATGATACTCATCATCACATATTGCGTGATCCTGAAGAACTTCAGCCCCTTTAACGTTAAAATATATTGAGCGGTAAGAATAGAGAAAAATGGAAAAATTATATTGAGATAATGGGGTAACTGGAAACTGGAAAGAGAGAACAACACAAATGTTGCCAGCGCTCCACAAATACAATAATACTCCCGCTTATCTCTGCGGAAAAAAGCAATCACGGCTGCATATAAGAATATCGACCAGGGCAAAAACGCCCATAATACCGTATGAAAGAAAAAGGAAGGATCTCCCTGTCCTTTGATAGGTCCTGTATTCATAAACCGGCCAAACTGACTATCCCAGAAAAAGAAATGGATGCCGGATACCCCCGTTTGCCCAAAAATGACCTTCTCCGGATGCAGATCAAATTGCAGACGCAATGCATACAGCTCAGGAATGATGAAGATGCCAATAAGCACTGTAACCAGTACCCATCGTAAATGAAACAACTCCTTCCACTGACGTGTAAAAATGTATTGCCCCGCAATGGCGCAGCCTATCGGAACCAATGCAAATGGCCCTTTGGTCATTACAGCACAAGCAGCAAACAACGCTCCCAATACCAGGTGGAATCCACGCCCTCTATATAGATGATATACACTGGCAATGATCAGACCGGTAAGATAAGGCTCTGCACGAACGTCATTGCTGGAGATAATCAGGTGTTCTGCCGACAGCAGAATACAAACCGCCCAACGGGCTGTTTGCTCGCCGTATAAAACCTTCGCGAACCGGTATGTATATATCACCCCTGTCATTAAAAAGAGGATAGCAGGAAGCTTATACGCAAGCGTGTTAATGCCAAGCAGATTATAGGAAAGCGCCGTGATCCAGAAAGGGAAATGAGGCTTATCCAGCCAGTCATGCCCATCTGCAAACAGGTTCAGGTAGTCATGATGCTGTACCATATGTTTGGCAATGCCGGCATATAAAACGCCGTCAGGCTCCATAATGGTAACATTCAAACCTGTAAAATGCAGGAATACAAGCAGCCCTATGATGAATAGGCTGACCTGTTTTTCTGAGAAAGAGGAAGAAGACATGTGCAAAAATTACAGCATAGCTGCCACTTGCACAAGAATACATATGTCTTTAATGGAAAATTAACGTGGCTACCACCCGAACAGCCCGGTCTTCTCTAATCCGATATACACCCCATCTTCCCGTTGTTCTAACGGGTACGTTTTCAGATAGAACCCTTCTCCGCTTGAATTATACCCGTTCTTCACACTAAACCGGTACCGGTGCAACGGACATACCACATTCCCGGAATCATCTATAAAACCGTCTGCCATAATACCACTGGCATGCGGACATTTATATGCGAACGCATATAAACTGCCCTCATAGCGGGTACAACAAATCTTCTTTCCATGTACATCCAGCACAGTAATCTCCTGGTTGGCCATCGGAAGATCCTCTACCCGGTGCCAGTTGTATTGCTTTGCCATTAATAGAAAAATTCTGTCTTATAAGGAAACCGTTCCCGGTATAAATTCAGGACTTTATCCATAATGGTCTGGCGAAGCTCCTCGATATTCTTCTTTTCCAACGCAGAGATAAACACACAATTCCCTTGTGAACGCCGTTCCCAGTCGGCTTTCATCTGGGTAAGAATATCCTGTTTAATATCCTCAGCCAGCCATTTATCGAACGTGTTCTGTTCGTAAAGGTCCATCTTGTTAAAGATCATGATGGTAGGCTTGTCAAAGGCTTTCAGCTCCTGCAGCGTGCGGTTCACCACTTCTACCTGGTCTTCATATTGCGGATGGGAGATATCTACCACATGCATCAGGATATCACTTTCACGTACCTCATCCAGGGTTGACTTAAAACTCTCTACCAGGTGATGGGGTAATTTGCGGATAAACCCTACCGTATCGCTTAAGAGGAAGGGCGTCTGATCGAACACTACCTTACGGGTAGTGGTGTCCAGCGTGGCAAATAACTTATTCTCTGCAAACACTTCACTTTTACTCAATAAGTTCATGATGGTACTCTTGCCCACGTTGGTATATCCTACCAGTGCCACACGAATGTATTCACCACGGTCTTTACGCTGAGTCAGCGCCTGCTTATCTATTTCCACCAGACGTTTACGCAATAAGGAGATCTTATCCTTGATAATACGACGGTCAGTTTCAATTTCCGTTTCCCCCGGACCACGACTACCAATACCACCTCCCTGTCTTTCCAGGTGACTCCACATCCCTTTCAGTCGTGGCAGGATGTACTGGTATTGAGCCAGTTCTACCTGTACCTTCGCCTGGGCAGTACGGGCCCGCCGGGCAAAAATGTCCAGGATAAGGTCGCTACGGTCTATCACTTTTACGTTCAGAACTTTCTCTATATTGGCTATCTGGGAGCCTGACAGCTCATCATCGAATATCACCAGCGTAATATTCCTTCCGGTAATGAAATCTCTTATTTCTTCCAGCTTACCCTTGCCCACAAAGGTTGCCCTATCGGGACGGGCCATCTTTTGTGTGAATCGTTTTATAATAGGAGCCCCTGCTGTTTCTGCCAGAAACACCAGCTCGTCGAGGTACTCCTGCACCTGACGCTCAGTTTGTTCCTTGGTTATCAAGCCCACGATCACCGCTCTCTCTTCTTGTTGTATCGCTTGTTTTTTCTCAATCAAAGTATCTGATAATTTTTACAAAGGTAGCAAATTAGATGCTGACACTATTTTCCCTACATTTATTCCTCCAAACAAAATCTAACATGGTCAAACCTCTTTTGTTAACATCACTATTTATAACAACTATGGCCACGGCGCAACAGAAAATGACGCCTGAGCAACTCTGGCAATTAGGCAGGGTAAGCGGGGAAACAATTACAGCAGATGGCAAAACAGTTGTTTACGGCGTATCGCAATACAACATTGCTGAAAACAAAAGCGAAAAGAACCTCTACGCTATTCCGTTAGCAGGCGGTACGGCACAACAGATCACCACATCGCCAGGTGGTGAAGGTGATGTTGCTGCTCTTTCCGCTCAGAAGATCGGCTATTCCCTGAAAGGACAATGGTGGGAAATGAACGCAGATGGTACCGGCGCAGTACAACTCACCAATGTAGAAGGCGGATTGCAGAATATTCGCCTGTCTCCGGATCGTAAACACATCCTCTTCTCAAAAGATGTGAAGATCAAAAAGGTGAGTGGTGCCGACCATTACCCCGACCTTCCCAAGTCAAACGTACAGATCTATGATAACCTGAACTACCGCCACTGGGATGCCTGGGAAGACGGTAACTTCCAGCACGTATTCTATGCTACCTACGAGAATGGACAAATAGGCACTCCTGTAGATATTATGGAAGGAGAACCTTTTGATGCTCCCCAGATGCCTTTCGGCGGTACAGAAGATATGATCTGGGCTCCCGACAGCAAAAGCATTATCTATGTTTCCAAGAAGAAATTCGGTAAAGATTACGCTACCAGCACCAATACTGATATTTATGAATACAATCTGGAAACTAAAGCCACTAAGAACCTTTCTGAAGGCATGCCCGGTTACGACCTGGGTCCTGCTTTCAGCGCTGATGGTAAATACCTCGCCTGGCAAAGCATGGCCAAAGATGGTTATGAGGCCGATAAAAATGATATCATCGTTCTGAACCTTGCTACCGGTACGCGTACCAATCTTACTAAAGACTGGGATGGCACCGTAGCTTCTATCTACTGGAGCAAAGATGGCCGGCAGCTATACTTCCTGGCTGTTGTAAAAGGTACGGAACAACTGCTTGAAATAACATTACAGAAAGATATAACAGCTACTACCGCAAAGCATATACGCCAGGTAACAGAAGGCGATTTTGATATCAGTGTTATCGTTGGGCAATCAGGTAATACTCTGGTAGTATCCCGTATGGATATCAACCATGCGTCTGAACTGTATACCGTTTCTTTGCCTAAAGGCACTATGCAGCCGCTCACTACCGTGAATAAAGCGGTGTATGATAAAACAGGCATGTGTAAAGTGGAGAAACGCTGGATCAAAACGACTGATGGCAAAGACATGCTAAGCTGGGTGATTTTCCCTCCAGACTTTGACCCTGCCAAAAAGTATCCTACGCTGCTGTATTGCCAGGGTGGCCCACAGGCTGCACTATCACAGTTTTACTCTTACCGCTGGAATTTCCAGCTGATAGCCTCCCAGGGGTATATCGTTGTTGCACCTAACCGTCGCGGTATGCCAGGTCATGGAGTGGAATGGAATGCTGCTATCAGTAAAGATTGGGGTGGACAACCTATCCGCGATTACCTCAGCGCTATTGATGCCGTTAGTCAGGAGCCTTATGTAGATAAAGGCCGGCTGGGTGCTGTTGGTGCGAGTTACGGCGGTTACTCTGTTTATATGCTGGCAGGCGTGCATAATAATCGTTTTAAGACATTCATCGCGCACGATGGTCTGTTTGACCTGAAAAGCTGGTATGGTACTACAGAGGAACTATGGTTTGCCAATTATGATATCGGCGCTTACTGGGATCCTGCCAATGCTAAAATCTATAAAGAATTTAATCCCAGTGAATATGCTAATAAATGGAATACGCCTATCATGATTATCCAGGGTGGGATTGATTTCCGTGTTGGTATAGAACAGGGATTACAGGCTTTCCAGCTGGCCCAGTTAAAAGGAATTAAAAGTAAACTGCTTTATTTCCCTGAAGAGAATCATTGGGTGCTAAAGGCGCAGAATGCACTGGTATGGCAACGTGAGTTCTTCAAATGGTTGACTGAAACACTTTAAATAATATACGATCGTAAACAGGAAATTCCTGTTTACGATCTTTCGTTACTCCAATTCCACAATCAAAACTCCATGTCTGCAATCTTACACCAGATCAATGATGGCATTGCCACGATTACGCTCAATCGCCCCGAAGTTTACAATGCATTTAATGATGCCCAGAGTTACGAACTCCAGGATGCTTTAAAACAGGCAGAAAAAGATCCAGCAGTAAGAGTAGTGATACTCACTGGCGCCGGAAAAGCTTTCTGTAGCGGACAGGATCTTAAAGCTTCTATGGAAGCCGGCACACGTAATCTCAGTGAGTCGCTTCACAAAAGATATAATCCTATTATCAGGGCTATCCGCAACATGCCCAAACCGGTTATCTGCAAGCTCAATGGCGTAGCTGCAGGTGCTGGTTGCTCCCTGGCATTGGCCTGCGATATGATCATTGCGAGTGAAACGGCTTCTATGATAGAAATCTTTATCAATATCGCCCTCGTACTGGATTCCGGCTCTTCTTACTTTTTACCACGTACTGTTGGTTATCACAGGGCTTTTGAACTGGCAACAAAGGCGACCAAACTTTCTGCCACAGAAGCACAACAACTTGGACTGATTAACAAGGTAGTAAGTCCCCAAGAACTGGATAATGCAGTACAGGCAGAAGCAACTTTTTATGCAAACGCTCCTACCAAAGCAATTGCCATGCTGAAGAAAATGCTGACTAAAGGCATGACAGAGAACCTGGACACTGCTTTGGACTATGAAGCATATTGCCAGGAGATAGCAGGGAAAACAGCAGATAATGCTGAAGGAATAAAGGCTTTTATTGAAAAAAGAACGCCTGTTTTCATAGGCAAATAATTGAGTTAAACAAAAGGATAACGTATCCAAAATAAATAAAGGGCCTGAGAATCGGTTAAACGGCTATCTGTCTCCATCAAGTATCCGAATAAAAAGAGCCTGTATCATACTTTTGATACAGGCTCCTTTTATTTAACTCAATTATTTTTACAGACCGCTGATCATAATACCAATTGAATATGGTTTGATATCATACGTACTGTTGTCTTTAAAGATTGTAGTCAAAGCATAAGTACCATAAAGAGAGAAGTTACCATAACCTACTCTTGCTGTACCATCAAAGCGCCATGTGTTGAACAGGCTCTTGTTAGATTCTTTCTCAATAGCCTTGGAGTTATTGATAGTCTGCACTGAACGTGTATGTACATTCACCAGGTTACCTATCTTAATACCTAATCCTACTTTGAAGCCTTTATTTGCATTTTCCGGCACCTGACGGTAACGAATTTCCAAAGGCAGTTCAATGTAGTTCATGGCTAATTTGAACTTCTTATAAGTGGAAGAAGTATTGAAAGCCGGAGAAGTAGTTACAGTGGTAAGATTAATAACCTGATCTTTCAGATATATACCCGTTGAACTGACACCTAAACCTGCTGCCAGGCTGAAATTAGTTTTCTGCAAAGGAATGTCATACATAAAAGCAAGATTAAACTCACGGTTAAAACCGGAATTAATCGCACTGGCTCCTGTACCTGCCAAACCAACATAACCCAGCTGGATAACCAAAAAGTCATTAGAATGTTGCGTTGCTCTCATTGCCTTACCGGCAACTGCATCACCAGCACTCTGTGCAAAAATACCATAAGAGACAAGCAGCATTCCCAGCGTAAAGAATATTTTCTTCATGTTTAAGTATAAAGTCTTGAAAAAGAATATTAGGCAAATTTAATGGAATAGGAATAAAATAAAGGGTTAAAATATTGCAAAAATATTATTTGCCCTTCCCTCTATCTGTAGATGCAGGTATATTATCTCTGTTTCACCCTATTTAACTGAACAGATACAAAACATCTTCTTTGGTAAGTTTCTTCACAAAACCGCTGTCGTCTGCAATAATCTCTTTTACCAGAGACTTCTTACGCTCCTGTAATTCCAGTATTTTCTCTTCTACTGTATCTTTACAGATCATACGGTAAGCAAAAATGTTCTTCGTTTGTCCTATACGGTGTGTACGGTCAATAGCCTGTTGCTCTACCGCAGGATTCCACCACGGATCCACTATATAAACATAATCGGCCGCTGTAAGGTTCAAACCAACACCACCGGCCTTTAAGGATATCAGGAATACCCGGCAGTCCTCATTATTCTGGAAATTCTGAATGGCCTTTTCTCTGTCTGTTGCAGAAGTACTACCATCAAAATATTCGAATTCGATCTTCATATGCTGCAGTTTCTCACGGATCAGCCCCAGCATACCCAGGAACTGTGAAAAGATCAGCACCTTATGATTACTGATGTTCTCAGACATCTCACGGGTAAGTTCATGCAACTTCACGGAATGGTTCGGATACTTCTCCGTATCATTCAGGATAGCCGGTGAATCACAGATCTGACGCAGCTTCATAAGACCCTGCAGGATAGTCAGCTGAGAGCGTTCCATACCCTGATCTTCTATTACACCCAGGATCTTGGAACGGTAAGAATTACGGTAAGCATCGTAAATATGACGCTGTTCCGTATCCATTTCGCAGAAGATCACGGTTTCTATCTTCTCTGGCAGGTCTTTCGCCACCTGCTCCTTGGTACGTCTTAATATGAAAGGGTAGATAAGTTTACGCAGATGATCTTTACGTTCTTCATCCTGGAATTTATCGATAGGCGTGGCAAACTCATTACGGAAGAAGTCTACACTGCCCAGCATTCCCGGATTCAGGAAGTTCATCTGTGCATATATATCGAAGGTATTATTCTGCATGGGGGTACCACTCAACGCCAGTTTATTGCGGGTATTCAGCAGCTGTGCCGCTTTAGTCACCTTGCTCTGCGGATTCTTGATAGCCTGCGATTCATCCAGTACTGCATAATCCAGCGGCATCTTCATGAGCATAGTAATATCGCTGCGTAAGGTACCATAAGTAGTAATGAGGATATCGAACTGCTGTAACTCTTCCGCATTCTTCATTCTTGCCGGACCATGATGTATATGATACCTCATCGTAGGCGTGAACTTCTTGATTTCATTCTCCCAGTTATAGATCAACGTGGTAGGACATACTACCAGCGCCAGGCATTTATCATCATGCATATTTTTATAATGCTGGATAAATGTAAGCGCCTGTATGGTCTTACCAAGACCCATATCATCTGCCAGAATCCCTCCCCATTTCACTTCATCCAGGTAGTTGAGCCACTGGAACCCACTTTCCTGGTAGGGACGCAGGGTAGCATGCATATTAGCAGGCAGATCTATATTACGGATCTCATCAAACTGTAAGAGCTTACGGCGTTTCTGCTCCAGTTCCATCAGGATGGCTTCATCATCGATAAACTCAAACAGTTCGTCAATTACACTGAAATTATATTTACTCAGCTTCAGCGCACCCTTGTCTTTCTCTTCACCTATCTTAAATAACAATGAATATTTCTTCAGCCATTCCTCAGGAAGCAAACCCAGGGAGCCATCTGCCAGCTGAACATAGTTCTGTTTACTGGCCAGTGCAGCCTTAATATCCCGGATACTTACCTTCTGATCACCATACACCACTTCTATCTTGGCATCAAACCAGTCTATACCGGAGCTGATCTGCAGGTTGGTGACAGGTTTATGCGCACTGAACTTGAAGTTCTTCAGGTTTTCAAATCCAAATACCCGCACATTCATTTCCTTCAGCGCATCGAAGAAAAGGAAGAACCAGTTGTTCTTCAGGGCTTCTTTTGCACGCAGGAAAAAGTAATTATGCGTATTAGGCTGAGAGAAGTTAGTGTGGAGCATACTGAGTTTCTCAACAAACTCCCGCTCTGCGGATTTGTTGCGATGAATGATCAGCACTTTATTTCCTTCCTGCACGGTAATCCGGGCATCACTGTTCCAGTCTACTTCCTGTCCGTGATAGGCAAACCCTGGCTGGATAACGAATGTTTCCCCCACTTCCCGCAGGAATACCCTGTACTCAGGCACCACATCATCCACTTCTGCCAGCAGGGAATTATCAAATTCAATACTATAATGCTTACTTAACGGAAGCAGGTAATCCTGTAAATACGTGCTGAACTGATCTGCAGGAATCTTTACACGTCCGGTTTCACGGAACAATTCCACATGCAGGGCATCCTGCGGATTTTCGAAAAGATACAATACCTGTCCTTTCAGGAACAGGAGAGAGCTGTCCCATTCATTATCCGACACATTCACCATCTCACCTTCTATAGAAACATGACAGGTGATCTCTACAAAGTCGGGAGAGGAATGCGTTTTAAAGATGGGCTGCAACCTTTCGCCGGATAAACTAACCGGCAGCAGGCTCTTTGTTTTAAAAGGCTGACGGTTAGGCAGGAAGAACAATAACCCATGAGCGGCAATCTGTGGGAACAGCTTGGCCAGCTTGGGATGCAGGTATTCAGCATCAGCTCCTTCGTTTCCGTAGGGAGGGCCGATTCATTTTCGTCATGCGTAATATTTTCCCAGATACCCGCAAAAGGGGAATTCTTACTGAGGAACTTACTCACTTCCATACCCTGCACCTTACGGATAGGTGTTATCAGGTCACGGTCGATCTCTTTATATTGATAAAAATCTACGTATTTGGTCAGATCGAGCTTATTTACCAGCGATACAAATGCTGTTTGCTCTTCATTCACTTCTCCACTCACCAGGTCTATCCTGAAGAATGGGTACAAAGGTTCATTCCCGTTAAACACCACTCCCACCCGCTGGGTAATAACAGCTGCCACATCTGGTGGCGGAGGCGCTACCGGCTGACGGTTACCGCTTCCCAGGCCATCTACTCTCTTGATACTTGAGTCAAGTACCCGCAGGAAAGGCTTTCCTTCCAGGTAAGAGAAGGTAAATTTCCCTTCCAGGTTATCTTCTAAAGAATAACCATATAATGCCAGTAACTTATTTTTTTCCTTATCCCAGTTCCTGAGTGTATCAAAATAATAAGGTCCCTGCTTATTCAACAGGAACAGGAACAGCGCCGTTTTATGTTTGCAGATGGCAAATTCTGTTTCATCACAGGTACAATGCGTATCAAAGTGCCTTTCCTCATTCCGCTGTAAGATCATGGGGAACTCTGCACCATCTGCTTTTAATATGGCCTCTACTTTTTCATCTTTGGCTGAAATGATCTTAACCGCACGGGCCTGCTTGGCCATCTTTTCGGCTTCTGCAAAAATGTCGTTATTGGTAAGCAGCTTTAATGCTTTGATATCTATGAACTTCATTTTTACCAGCGTATGCTGCTGGTTATACTTGGTTTCGTAGCTATCAAAATGATTTTTATCCAGCATTTCCTGTAGCTGGAACATTGCGGCGGCCTCATGCCGGCAGATATCTCCCAGGTTATAAGGACACTGGCAACGGACATTCATACTGCCCGTATCATGATATTTATTAATGGAAACTCTATAGTAATTGGCGTGTGTATCGCTTTTAACACGGAAAGTGGCTGACTTTAAAACCGGATCTGCCTCTATCAGCTCTACACCACCAGCTGCATATATACGTTTCCCCCTACGGATTACCTCATCGGTTCCGTTATTATAAACATATTTGAGCAACTGGGGCAGCGACATAGTTCAAAAATCTGCCTACTTTTTTTCCCAGCAGGGTTAAAAAACTAAAATATTTAGCAGCTGGTGAAAAGGCAATTCACAAAAGTAAGCAGAAAAAATCTAAAAAGCTAAAAGCTGAAGGCTTTGTGCAGAACACTATCCTGCTACTACCAGCTCCCCATTTCTGAAAATGGGCAAAACATTGGCGCCATCAGGGGAAAGACAATAACGGATATCTTTTTCCAATCCGTAATTAGCCAGGCGCTTAAAGTGAGAAGCCTGTGTCATAAAACCAAAAATATCATCTTTGGAAGTATTATATACAGACTCTGCCATAATTGCGGAATCGCAATTGACAGAAAAATGTTCTTTTATACGGCTTACTACAGCACCTGCAAAAAGAGTATCTTCTAAGTTTACACGGTCTTTCCAGGCGGCACAACCCAGGATCACCGGCAATTTTTGCGCTACCAGGTAATCACATACGGCAGAAATATTAGGAAAGGAACCGGTAATGATCTGTACGGCATCTTTAGCCATGTGCAGTAATTTAGTACCGTTTGTAGTGGTCAGCACCAATGTTTTATCCTGGATGAATTCCCTGGAATACTCAAAGGGGGAGTTACCGTTTAACAAGCCTTCAGCAATCATTCCATCCCGTTCGCCGGCAGTAATGGCTCCCAGCTGTTTGCCAATACTCACACATTCTGCCACCGATGATACCGGGATAACTTTAGTTGCTCCATTGTATAAGGCTGTACAGATCGTAGAAGTAGCCCTTAACACATCAATAATCACCACTATGCAATTCTTCACATCATACAAGTGCAGCAATGCTGGTGATAAACATACCTCTAAAGAGGGTTTTCCTTGTTCTGTCATTCTCTCTTAAGTTGCAATTACAGGACCTGTCATCAAACAGGCCCTGTAGCTGTTAATCTAATATTACTCTCCACTTCTCACTCTCTGCATAGTCTTTTATTACACTATTCCGTAGCCGCAGCAGGCGGGTCATATAACGCTGGAGATAAAACCTTTCCAGTAGTTTGCCCAGCTTTCCATACGGAGTACCAAATTCAAAAATATCAATCGCTACAGTGCCGTTTTCAATCTGCTTAAAATGATGCTCATGCTTCATAAAGGTAAAATCCCCTTCTACCATCTCATCGCAGAAATAGTCTTTTGGACGCATTTCCGTAATACGGGTAGTCAGTTGCCTTATCTTTCCCAGGTGTTTAGCACGCCAGGTAACTGTTTCATCCAACTCTATCAGCCCGTTAGTACGGCCCTTTATTGCTTCCTCCTGCAGGTGCTGCATGCTGCGCTTATGCAGGGTAATGCTCCTGCTCAGGTCAAAGACCCTTTCCATCGGAGCATGAATCAAAGTAGTTATATGAATTGTAGGCATAGCGGATATGGTTTTTCGGCAAATAAAGCTAACGATTATCCCTCCTTTTTTATTATGTCCTTATTAACTTAAAAAAGGAACTTTTACTACCCTGGCCTTCAGCAACTTATCTCTCACGGCAATAAAGATTTCGGAGTCCTGGGCAGCAAATGCGGTCTTCACATAACCTAAACCTATTGCTTTTTGCAGGGAAGGCGACTGTGTACCGGATGTTACACGGCCAATTACCTGCCCCTCTGCATCCTTGATTTCGTAGTCATGACGGGGAATTCCCTTATCTATCATCTCAAAGCCTACCAGCTTATTCTGTAAACCAGCCGCTTTCTGTGCCTCAAATATACTACGGGAAGTGAAGTCTTTTGTAAATTTCGTGATCCAGCCCAAACCTGCTTCCAGGGGAGAAGTAGTATCATCGATATCATTGCCGTACAGGCAGAAACCCATTTCCAGGCGCAGGGTATCACGGGCACCCAATCCGATTGGCTTCAGTCCTTTTGGTCCGCCAATTTCAAATATGGCATCCCAGATCTTATCTGCAGCTCCGTCTTTATCTTCAAAATAGATTTCAATACCACCTGCGCCTGTATAACCAGTAGCACTGATCAATACATCAGGCACACCTGCAAATACACCTTTTGAGAAGGTATAATACTTCAGGTTTACCAGTTCAATATCTGTTAATGGCTGCAACATACCGGAGGCATTAGGCCCCTGTATTGCCAGCAGGCAGGTTCTGTCGGAAATGTTGTGCATCTCCGCTCCCCTGGTATTATGCTGGCTGATCCAGTTCCAGTCTTTCTCAATATTGCTGGCATTTACCACCAGCATGTAAGTCTTGTTTTCTTCAATACAATACACCAGCAGATCATCCACAATCCCTCCCTTTTCATTTGGCAGGCAGCTGTATTGCGCCTTACCAGCTGTCAGTTTGGATGCATCATTGCTGGTAACGCGTTGGATCAGGTCCAGTGCGTTTTCTCCTTTTAGTATAAACTCACCCATGTGGCTCACATCAAAAACCCCTGCATTATTACGCACTGCCTGGTGTTCATCATTAATGCCAGTATAGGATATTGGCATATTGTAGCCCGCAAAAGCTGCCATCTTAGCGCCCAGCGCTATGTGTTTGTTTGTAAAAGGTGTGTTCTTCATAAATGTTTAATGATCGGTTTCTTGTTTTGGGTATGTTTTAAAGTTCAGATCTTGTTTTAGCCCCGCAAAAATAGGGTGATTTTCTAAATTCGGGCCTAAATCATGATTTTGGTGCAATAATTGCCTTCGTGTTTGCAGTCAATAATCCATAGTAAATAGAAGTAAATTACATTTGCACTGAACTGCAAAGGCTTAACACCTGTTCTTGTTTATTGACAACCGTCAACGGACTCCTAAAAAAACAACAATTGTGAAGCACAACATTTGGCTATTCGCACTCTTATTGCCCTTTACTCCATTAAAAGCCCAAAAAAAGGCCGATCGTAAAACATTGGGAAACCTTCAGACCAGCATCTCTTATTTATCAAGTGACATACTGGAAGGCCGTCGTACCGGCACCCGCGGAGAACAACTGGCAGCAGCGTATATCGCCGACCAGATGAAACAGGCAGGACTAACGCCTAAAGGTAATGACGGTTACCTGCAGACATTTCCTGTAAGCGAAACCAGAACTATTTCAGAAAAAAGCCTGCTCACCATCAATATTGCCAACCTTGCTGCAGGCGAGGAATTTATTCCACTCCCTTTCAGCGCAGAAAAAAGCGTGAAAGGAGATGTGATCCCGGATGTAAATGAACCGGATAATATATGGCTGATAAACGTGAAGGAATTTGAGGTAAACCCTCATACAGCACCGGTTGATGTATACCGCCAATACGCCCGCGAAGCAGCTAAATCCAGCGCTACAGGCGTGGTTTTCTATAATGGTACCGAAAGCCCTGAAGAAGTAAAGAAATGGCTGGCGACTTCTTCTGAACCTCTGGCTATCCCGGCAGTGTGGATCAACAGCAAAGTGAGTAAATCACTCTCCACTACAGAAGACAGTCATATCAACATACGTGTAGCTTTCGGTAGCTACAAACGCACCGGTACTAACGTAGCCGGATATATCGATAATAAGGCAGCCAGCACCGTAGTGATAGGTGCGCACTTCGACCATCTTGGTTATGGGGAAGATCATAATTCCATGACGCCAACGCTGAAAGTAGTACATCATGGTGCGGATGATAATGCCAGTGGTACAGCAGCTTTGCTGGAACTGGCGAAACAACTTAAAAACTCCCGGCTCAACAAATACAATTACCTGTTTATTGCTTTCTCCGGTGAAGAACTGGGACTGTTCGGGTCCAAATACTTTACAGAGCACAGCACTGTAGATCCTGCTACTTTCGACTATATGATAAATATGGATATGGTAGGTCGCCTGGATGAAACCAAAGGATTACAGGTTGGTGGTATTGGTACTTCTCCCGCCTGGCCGGCATTACTGCCACAAACTGCACCGGAAGGATTACATCTTACTTATGATTCATCTGGTGTGGGGCCTTCCGATCATACTTCCTTTTACCGTAAAAATGTGCCGGTATTGTTCTTCTTTACCGGTACCCACAGTGATTATCACAAGCCTTCAGATGAAGCGGACAAGATTAATTATGAAGGAGAGCTAAAGGTGATTAAGATGATATATAGTCTCGTAGAGAAGACCAATGGCATGGATAAACTGATGTTCACAAAAACACGTGAACTGCAAACAGGCTCCACCACTCCCTTCTCCGTAACACTGGGTATCATGCCGGATTATACTTTCCAGAAAGCAGGGGTAAGGGTAGATGCAGTGTCTGACGGTAAGCCTGCTCAAAAGGCCGGACTGGCAGTCAATGATGTAATCGTTCAACTGGGCAAACATTCCGTTGCTAACCTGGAAGATTATATGCAGGCACTTTCTGCCTTTAAAAAAGGAGATACCACTACCGTAAAGATCAGAAGAGGAGAAGCTGAAAAAGTTTTTAACATCCGGTTTTAAGAGTCACAACACTTTTTTTAATACCTTGCAGCTTTATAACATAATTTTATCATGCGTAGTATTCTCATTTTATTAACGGGCACCCTGCTTTTTTCATGCAATCAGTCAGGTGAGCGGGATAATACCAACAGGGCAGCTTATGATATTATAACAGAGAAAAGCTACGTAACCCGGAACATCAAACCAGGCAACCCGGATGATTCTGTGTTCCAGCGCAAACTGCAAATGGAGAACTATCTTGAACGTCATGGTTTTACCAGACATATTGCGGCCAAAGACAGCCTGTTGTTTCACAGGACCAATGCACAGGAAGTACTGATAGATTTACCTGTTCCACAGGATGCCTGGGGCGCTAATACCATTATCGTATTCGATCCTGCAAAAAATCCCCTGTTCATCAATCTCCATAAGGATACAACACAGATAGAACACTATTTAAAATAAGCGGTTGGAACCAAAACAAACTATAAGACTTTGTGTGGATGCGGTAGTGTTTGGCTACACTGCGAAAGAAAGCATTTCTGTACTGCTCATCAAACGTACCATTCCTCCTTTCATGCACCGCTGGGCATTGCCAGGCGGCTTTGTACTGGATGGTGAAACCCTGGAAGAAGCGGTAACAAGAGAACTGCATACCGAAGCCGGCGTGCATATTAACTACCTTGAACAACTGTATACTTTTGGCCGCCCTGAAAGGGACCCCCGTGGCAGAGTAGTATCTGTGGCTTATTTTGGACTGGTAAATCCTACGAACTTTAAACTGGCAGCCAGTTCTGATGCAGAAGATGCCCGCTGGTTTGATATCAAGAAATTACCTGATCTCGCCTTCGACCATGCAGAAGTAGTGGAAACTGCGGTGAAGCGCCTCCGTACCAAGATAAGATACGAGCCTATAGGCTTCGAACTGCTTGATCAAAAGTTTCCGATCTCTGACCTGGAGAAATTATATGAAACTGTATTGGACCGTCCCATTGACCGTCGGAATTTTCAGAAAAAGATGAACCATTTCGGGATTCTCATGGGGCATAATGAAAAACAGAAACATCCTTCGGCAGGGCGTCCGGCTAAGCTGTACAGCTTTAATGAAGAGCAGTATTTTAAACTGAAGCAGGAAGGTATCATCTTCGAAATATAACTATTTATTGACAGGCTCCTATCGGGGCCTTTTTTATTTTATCGCTTCAATTCCCTCAGATTCAATTATTTATTTTCATTTGTGTAAATAGTACAAAATTTATTTTGTCTATGTGTTATAACTGATATACATTTGTGTCATAAATACGCAAACTAATTCATCCGATGCTAAGAAATAAGCCAACAGCAGTCATTATAGCAAGGTTTCAGACACCGGCCCTTCATGAGGGACATCTTTCCCTGATCCGTCAGGTGAAGCAAAAACACAACCGGCTGATCATTGTTTTAGGAGTAAGCCCGGTAAAGGGTAGCCGTAAAAACCCATTAGACTATTACACCCGCGAACGGATGCTCAAACAACTGTTTTCAGATGTTATCATATTACCGCTCAGCGATCAGGCAATAGATAAAGTGTGGTCCCAGAAACTGGATGATCTGTTATCCAACAACTTCCCTCAGGAAACATTTGTTCTGTACGGCAGCCGCGATAGTTTCATTCCTTCTTACTCCGGCCGTTACAACACTGAGGCATTACCTCCTGTGCAGGACTTCAACGCTACTGCACAAAGGGAAGCTATCTCTGATAAAGTATTTGATACGGAAGAGTTTCGAGCAGGCATCATCTATAACACATACAATCTCTTTCCAAAAGTATATCCTACAGTAGATATCGCTTTGTTCCGGCAGAACCGCAGTCAGCTGTTATTGGGCCGCAAACCAAATGAAGTGGCCTGGAGATTACCCGGCGGTTTTGCAGATCCTACAGATAATAGTTTTGAAATGGCTGCCCGCCGTGAACTCTGCGAGGAATGTGGAGAAGTGGAAGCCGGCCCTATGCAGTTTGAATTATCCCTGCTAATGGACGACTGGCGTTATCGCACTGAAGTAGATAAGATCATCACTACACTTTTCAGTACAGACCTTCTCTTTGGAGAACCTGCTGCGGCAGATGATCTTGCTGCTATGAGATGGGTAAACGTAAACGAGATCACTCAACTTATTGCACAAGGTGAAATAGTTGGTACCCATATACCCTTGTTAGAAAAATTAGCCGAAAAATATTCTACAAACGATTAAAATAAGGAATCATGACAAAGGAAAACATCATTCTCTTAGCCGACGCTTACAAATATTCTCACCACAAACTGTATATACCAGGCACAGAATATATTTACTCCTACCTGGAAAGCCGCGGCGGCAAGTTTGAAGAAACCGTTTTCTATGGATTACAGTATCTCCTCATGGAATACCTGCAGGGCGCTGTTATTACTAAAGAAAAAATTGATGAAGCAGAAGCTACTTTGCTGGAAGTCTTTGGCCGCAATGATATCTTCGACCGTAGCAAATTCGAATACATTATAGAGAAACATGGAGGCCGTTTACCGGTGCGAATCAAAGCTGTGCCGGAAGGAACAGTAACATCTGTAAAGAATGTACTGATGACCATCGAAAATACAGATCCTAATTGCTTCTGGTTAACCAACTTCCTGGAAACATTACTGATGCAGGTATGGTATCCCTGTACCGTAGCTACGCTTTCCAGAGAAATTAAAAAAGTAGTAACGCAGTATTATTCTTCTACTGCCAGTGCGGATTCTTTTGCCGGCATCGATTATGTACTGAACGACTTTGGTTTCCGTGGTGCCAGCTCTGTAGAAAGTGCAGGGTGGGGTGGTAGCGCTCATCTGATCAACTTCGCCGGTAGTGATACATTGATTGCTTCTACTTATGCGAAACGTTATTATAACGCACCCGTTGCGCCAGGAGTATCTATTCCGGCTACTGAGCACTCCATTGTTACGCTGTTGGGAGAGGCAGGTGAACTGGAGATATTCCGTCATGTTCTTGATACTTTCCCTACAGGGATTATTGCCTGTGTATCTGACTCTTTTAATATTCTCCGTGCATGTAAAGAGTACTGGGGTACTGAGCTGAAACAACAGATCCTGAACCGCAAGGGAACACTGGTAATACGTCCGGATAGCGGGGATGCTGTACAGACATTGCTGAAAGTATTTGAAATACTGATGCAGGAATTTGGATTTACCCTGAATGAAAAAGGATATAAAGTATTGCCTCCGCAGGTACGCGTGATTCAGGGGGATGGTATCAGTTACTCTTCTATTCCGGCCATATACGAAGCCTTGAAGAACGCCGGTATCAGTGCAGAAAACCTGGTACTGGGCATGGGAGGCGCTTTATTACAACGTGTGAATCGTGATACACAGGAATACGCATTGAAATGTTCCTATGCGCAGGTAAATGGTAAAGAAATCAATGTACAGAAGAATCCACTGGAATTAGATGCAAATGGTAATACGCGTGTTTCTTTCAAGAAATCAAAATACGGCAAACAGGTACTGGTAAAGGAAAATGGTGTTTTCAAATCTTATACTCAAAGCGAAGCGCCTCAGTTACCCGATGAACTGGTAACCGTATTTGAAAATGGAGAGATTAAAAAACAATACACTTTTGACGAAATAAAGAAAAGAGCTATTCTCTAACTCATTCATCGCCATCATTTGTCCCCCATTTTTGTATGCTGTCTCCGGCCTCCGGCAGACAGCATCTTTTTATTTACTATCCTCTTCTTCTAATACAATAGGCTTATCAAAGTCAATTCTACTGTCTTTAGGATGTGCACTATCGTACATTATCTCGTACATATCATCAGGTTCGGGAGTCTTACCGCCGGGTGCTTTCAATTGTGTCTCATACCGTATACCATCTACATAGTATTCTGCGTAAGCGGTCCTTTCTTCCTTGTACTCTTTAGTTTTATAAATATGGCCGATCGTCCTGGTATTACTTGCTTTTATTCTTTCTAACTTCTTTCCTTCTATCCATTTTGACGCCGTTAATACGCCCCAAAAAAACATAGGTACAAAACAGATTACTCCTAAGAGGTAAAAAATGGTTTTCATTTTATTATCATCAGCCATAAGCATAAATATAATATTTTGGCTTAGTTGTGACAACACTCTTTTTCTTATTATTTTGTGCACATGTACATACTAATACCTGGCCGACACCATCTTCTTACAGATTTTCAGTTTAAGTACCTGAACGGGCTTGTGCAGCGTAGCCTTGAAGGAGAACTGGATATTTTTGGAGAACCTGTTACGCCTGCGCCAATCACAGCAATAATATTTGCAGTTACTTCTTCCAATCATCTGGGAACAAAACGTAATCCTGTGCCCTTTTATTTAAGGGCTATGACCATCCAGGAGTTTTCCAGTTATTTAGATATACCTGTATTTGTATATGGCATTGATGATGTAGGTGTTATTAATAACTTTGCCGGTTATACGCTTAAAACGATTAACCATAACAGCGAAGGGTTTCACAAACTTACCCCTGATAATACTATCGTCATCTGCTCTACTCATGTGAAAGATATGTATGCAGAACAGGGTTACCGTGTATTACCGGCAGAATGGGATATCAACACACAACGATTCTCACAGGCTTTACCCTGGGACATTGTGCAGATGATCGTTAATTCTGATAACTGGAAAAAGGATAAACAGATCTTAGATCTGATACATCCGGCGTCGTTTAAAGTCTGGAACCTGTATAATGTAGGAGACAAAGTACAGCGCATTTTAAAAGACCCTATTATAGGCGCAGACGGAGATCTCACTGCTACAAGGGATTACAATGCCTATGTAAAACAGATGGATGAAATCGCTGCGTTAAAATACCAGGAAACAGCCCCTTACATTCAAAGCGGTAAAATAGGAGATATAGGCTGCGCCGCCGGATCATGGATAAAGACCGGTAGTGAAGATGACCGCCTGCATGAATGCGATTTCTACGGGGTAGAAGTTTCCCGTCACTTATTCGATATTTGCCTGCAACGCAAGCATAATGGAGACTTCGCCAACCCTTCTGTTTTCTTTTCTCAAAAAAATGCCGTGACAAGCCTGGTATTTGATGCTGGCAGCATGAACACCATTCACACGTCTTCTCTTACCCATGAAATAGAATCTTATGGAAGCAGGGCAGATCTCCTCGAATTCATCAACAACCGTTACCAGGAACTCGCTCCCGGCGGAGTATGGATTAACAGGGATGTTGTGGGCCCGGATAATAAGGACGAGATCGTGTTAATGTGGTTAAATAATACTGATGGAGAGAGCAGTGCAACAGACCTCGACAGGCTCTCTACAAGGGCATTATTTACCCGCTTTGCGCAGGATTTCCGCCATTCGGAAGGATTTCAGTTACCATACGAATGGGTAACCATACAAGATGAAACCTATTGCCGCTTAAAAATGCAGGATGCCTGTGAATTCCTGTTTACAAAAGATTATAAAGACAACTGGTTAAGTGAAATGCATGAAACATTCTGTTTCTGGAATTTTGCAGACTGGCAACAGGCGCTGGAAAACGCGGGTTTCAGAGTAGATAAATTATCCAGGCCTTATCGCAATGAATGGATCGTGAAAAACAGGTTGGAAGGGAAAATAAAATTATTCAATACCTCTCTGGAAGAAATCCCTTTTCCGGTATCCCACATATTATTACTGGCCAGAAAGTAAAGAACGTTCTGCAGCATACAGATACCCTGAAATAAAGAGGCCGGAGTAGGAATACTCCGGCCATTTACCTAAACCTACAACTGTTACACTGTTAGAGTAACGATTATCTTATAATTAGTTCAATGCTGCTGCTTTAATTTCCGCCTCTGAAGGAGCCGACATCTTCTGACGGATCATACGTTTGGCAGAAGGTTTATTCATTCCCAGACGGTTCATCGCACTATCCACAATTTTATACACTACCGGTACTATGATCAGGGTCAGGAACATGGAGCTTGTGAGACCTCCGATGATTACCCATGCAAGACCATTCTTGATAGCTGATACACCACCGGCTGCCAATGCAATTGGTAACATACCGATTACCATCGCAATCGTTGTCATCAGGATCGGGCGGAGACGCGCGTGGTTCGCATGGATCAGCGCTTCATTGGTACTCATTCCCTGCTCCTTCATCTGGTTGGTAAAATCGACCAGGATGATCGCATTTTTCGCCACAAGTCCTATCAACATGATCATACCCAGGAGACTAAAAATGTTCAGGGTATTGTTAGTAAGTGCCAGGGCCAGTAATGCTCCGATGATTGCCAAAGGAATAGAGAACAATACTACCAGTGGATAGATATAGTTATCATACAATGCTACCATGATCAGGTACACCAGCACGATAGAGATCATCAATGCTATCCCTATCGTACCAAACGAATCTCCCTGATTTTCTGCATCACCTGCCCAGAGGTAACTGATACCCGCCGGCTTAGGCAATTCTGCCAGTTTCGCCGCAAACTCCGCCTGCACTGTACCGCTTGGGCGACCTACTACCAACGATTTCACGGATACTGATGTATTCTTATCCCTTCTTTCCAGCTTACTCGGGCCTGATCCTTCTGTAATAGTAGCAAACTGCAACAGCTTAACCAGCTGTCCTTTATTATTTAGAAACTCTATATTGGAAACATCTTCCAGGTTCTTCCTGTTAAAGTCGTCGAACCGGATGTTTATATCATATTCATAATCTCCCTGCCTGAATTTTATTTTGGAATCATCGGCTGTACCGTTGAATGCGGTTTGCATAGTGCCACCTACACCATCCAGCGTAAGGCCCAGTGCGGACATCTTATCACGGTCTACCTGCACATTGATTTCCGGGTTACCATCTTCTACAGATAACTTCACATCACTCGTACCATCAATTTTTGACAGTATCCCCATCGCTTTCTTAGCAAATCCCATTACACTATCCAGTTCAGTACCCATTACCACAAGTTCCACCGGAGCTGTCTGTGCCGTACCCATGATACTCACGTCCATGGTTTTCACTTTCACACCGGGTAATACTTTACGAAGTTCTTCTTTTACTTTAGCTCCATAAATATCCGATCCGTCCAGGCGTTCTTTAGAATCTACCAGCATTACAGTAATCTCTGCTTTATATGCAGTTGACTGCGTTGCACCAAAACCATCCTCACTGGTTTGTCCTACGGTAGTGATTAACCGTGTGATTTCTTTTTTAGTGGCAAGAAATTTCTCTGCAGTACGGGTAGCCTGGTTAGTTTGTTCTACGGATGCATCCTTTGGCATTTCCAGCACAACGATGAACTGTCCACGGTCTCCATTAGGAATGAACTCTCCGCCTATGTATCCTTTACCTACCAGCATGAAGGAGAGGAACAACAAGCCAACTGCTCCAATCAGCATAATTGCTTTATGATTCAGCGCCCATTTCAGGATGCCGGTCATCCAGTCTGTAAATTTGGAAAGTTGCTTTTCAAACCACAGGATGAACTTTTCAAAAAGGTTCTTACCGGTAATATGCTCCAGCTTTCCAAATCTTGATGATAATAATGGAACGATCATAAAGGAGGCAAGCAAGCTAAGCATGGTAGACATCATCACCACTACGCAGAACTGACGGAGAATCATTGATACAAGTCCGCTTGTGAGCGAGATAGGCAGGAACACCACCACAATTACGAGTGTAATGGAAGTAACAGTAAAGCCTATTTCTTTTACACCATCAAAAGCAGCACGTACACGGTTCTTGCCCATTTCCATATGCCTGTAAATATTCTCCAGTACCACGATCGCATCATCCACAAGGATACCTACCACCAGGGATAAACCCAGCAGGGACATCAGGTTCAGCGAGTATCCCATCAGTTTTATACCGATGAAAGTGGCTATCAGTGATGCCGGAATCGAGATCATTACGAAGATCGCATTACGGATACTGTGCAGGAATAATAACATTACAAAGGCAACGAGTATAATCGCAATGATCAGGTCATGGATTACAGAATCTGCAGATTCCAGCGTAAAGTCTGAAGAGTCGTTCGCAATAAATATTTTCAGATGGCTGGCAGTATAATCTTTTTCAATACCGGCAATCGCTTTCTTCATTTCCTCACTCACGGTTACAGCATTGGCATCGTTCTGTTTCTGTACCTGTAAGGCGATAGAACTCACGCCATCCAGGCGGGCGATACGTTCCGCATCTTTCTGTCCGTCCTGCACATCTGCCACATCTTTCAGGCGTACCTGCGTGCCATCGTCCAGCGTAGTCAGTACCAGATTACGCAGCTGGTCCACATTTTTATATTTACCTGCCAAACGGATCAGCATTTGCTGATCTAATGTTTTTACCTTTCCTGTAGGGAAGTCCAGGTTGGCATTAGTGATGGTCTGACGCAACTGTACAACAGACAGTTTATATGCGTCCAGCTTTTTAGGATCTATATTGATCTGGATCTCACGTTCCTGTCCACCGATCAGTGTTACCTGCGCAACGCCTGCTAAACGGGAAAGTAATGGTTGTATTTTTTTATCTACCAGGTCATAAAATACCTTGCTATCCATATTGGCAGTAACAGACAATGTCATGATAGGCAAGTCGTCCAGAGAGAATTTAGTCAGCGACGGAGCTTTTGCATCCGTAGGCAGATCAGATAATATAGAGTTTACCTTACGCTGTGCATCCTGCAGGGCAATATCCACATTCGCATCGTTATTCAATTCTATTGTTACAGTAGATAAGCTTTCAGAGGATTTGGAAATGATCTTTTTGATCTTCTCCATAGATGCAACTGCATCTTCAATCTTCTTGGTAATTGTACTCTCTACTTCTTTAGGAGAAGCGCCGGGATATACTGTAGCAATTGTTACTATAGGTGATGTAAACTTTGGCAGCAATTCATAGTTAAGCGATTTATAGCTAATGAACCCCATCAGTGTAAGGACGGTAAATACCACTACCACGATGGTCGGCCGCTTTATGGATATTTCAGTGATCTTCATAGTTGATTATTTTTGCACCATTACTTTAGCTCCATCTATCAGATTGATCTGGCCGCTGGTAATAACTGTTTCTCCTTCGTTCAGTCCTTCCCTTATTTCTACTTTGTCTCCAAAAATGCGGCCTGCTATTACTTTACGCAGTTTTGCCGTACTGTCCTGCATAACATATACCTGGTTGCTGTTCACGCCGCCTACGAAAGCGGTACGCGCTATCAGTATAGCCGCTGATGCTTTAGGCAGATCAAAATGTGCGGTGCCGAACATACCTGCTTTCAGTTGTTTACCGCTGATATTAGCCACTTCCATTTCTATCGGGTAGTTCAGTGTATTATCCCCTTTAGCTGCAATGAATGTGATACGTCCTTCATAGGTAACTTCAGGGAATACATTGGTAGTTACATTTACTTTGTCGCCCACCTTGAGGGTTACTACCTGTGCTTCCGGTACTGATACCGCCAGTTTTAACCTGGACACATCCACGATATCAAACAATTTATTACCAATAGAGAGGTAAGCGCCCTGTTCTACATATTTTTTATTAATGACACCCTGTATAGGTGCTTTGATATAAGTATCACTTACACGACGGCTGGCAGCGGTATATTTAGATGCAGCCAGATCGTATTGCAGTTTAGCATCATCTACCTGTTTGCGGGTAACACCTCCTGTCTGAAACGCGCTTTCATATCTTTCTTTATCTACTCTCAGTTGTTCCAGGTTGGCCTTTGCAGACTGTAAATCTGTTCCCAGGATTTCTCCATCTATATATCCAATGATCTGTCCCTGCTTTACCACGCTACCTTCGTCCACAGTTAGCCTGGTAATGCGTCCTGCGATTTCTGCCAGGTAAGTGAGTTCACGAACAGGTGTGAAGTTACCATTGGCCAGGAAGCCTTGTGAGAAATCTGTTTTCGTTACTTTTTCTACCAGTACAGGAACATCTCCTGAATTACTTTCTTTTACGAATTCTGTTTTTGCCAGGTTGGCTTTTTTATTGGCGCCCAGTTTCCACATGATCAGTGCACCCGCTGCTATTACGACTAAGCTCCAGATAATAATTTTTTTCATATAGATCCAGTATGATGTTTATAGATGTTGATTAGTTCAGGAGGCTTTTAAGATTCCCGTTTGATTTGATAATGTCCAGTTCCGCCAGTTTGTATTGCAGCAGGGCTTCGTTATAATTATTCTGTGCTTCTGTAAGAGACGTTTCTGCATCTAACAGATCGGTGAGGTTAGCCAGTCCAAGGTTATAATTATTCTGAGTAGAATTATATACTTCATTGGCTAAGTCTACATTCTCTTTCTGTGCCTGTATGGTAGTCAGATTATTCTGTACCTGCAGCTTTGCATTTTCAAACTGTGTGCTTAGGGCAAGAGCTGTTTCTTCTTTCTGTTTGTTCAGCTCTTTCAGTGTTACGCTGGCCTGACTTACACGTGAACGGCGGGCAAAACCATCAAAGATCGGGACCTTTAAAGTGAGACTTACTGCTGCCATGCTATACCAGTTGGCAGTAGAGCCGCTACCTTTGAACATATCAAACTTGTTACTGATCCCATTATAGGAATAGTTACCGGATAAGGCCAGGGAAGGGTAATATTCTGCTTTGTATGCTTTCTTCTGCAACTCCTGTAACTCTTCCTGTTTCTGCAGCAAGCGGTATTCTATCCTGTTATCCAGGTTTACTCCGCCATAGTCCAGCGCAGCGACTGCTTTGCTTTCTATCTCTTTAAAGGAAGTATGTGGCAGGTCGAGGGAAGATGTCATTGACATACCCATTTGTTGTTTCAGCTGGTTCAGTTGTACCAGATATTGATTCTGAGCCTGTGTGCGTTGTGTTTTATAGTTGGTAAGGTTTACACGCATACGGTCCAGGTCTATTTTCCTTGCCAGTCCGCTTTCTACCTGGGAAGCAGTAGTGGTTACCAGTTTGCCTATCTTTTCTATATCTGCATCCAGTACGATCATTTTTTCGCGGGATACCAGTGCGCTGTAATAAAACTGTGTTACATTATAGATAACCGTTTCTTCGCTTTGTGCAGACTGCATGCTGTAATATTCTTCTCCTGCTTTTGTAGCTTTCAAGCCAGTAAATACGGATTGATCATATATAGTCTGTGTAAGGGTTCCTGAAGCGGTGACATTGTGTGTGGTACCTGCCTGCAGCAGAACTGTTTTACCTGGTTCCTGAATAAGTTCTCCCGGAACGGCCAGCACCTGCTTCTTGATATTGTTGGTATACTGTCCGCTGGCGTTTACCTGTGGAAGTGCTTTAGCTCTTACTTCGCTTGTTTTGAAACGACCCATATCTTCTTCCATGCGGATACGTGCCAGCTGCTGGTTATTGGTAAGTGCGTATTTCAGGCACTCCTGCAGCGACAGTTCCGACTGCGCATAGGTAGTATAGCCCCCTATTCCCACGAGGAGAATAAGCGTTAACATGATCCTTTTCATCCGTATTATCTTTGTTTTTTTTGTTGGCGGATTCGAATATTAATAGTTGGTTCGAATATTAGTCTTCATCTTTTATTTGCAGGTATCCGGCAGCGATTTTACGCCCTTTTAAAGTTGTAATACCTAATATGAAATGCTGCGTCAGTTGCGTCATTACCTCATGCAGATCATATGTTGCGGCCGGATATTGTGCAGGATCGAATACGGTTTCCAGTTGTAGTTGCCGCATGCGGGCTACTATTACCGTATTAAGATCGTTGCGGTATAATTCTTCTTTTATTCCACGTTTCAGGTTTTCGGAAATAGAGCCCAGTACACAATCTGTTTTAAAATCTTCTACGCTTTTCCAGATACCGGGGTGATATTTCTGTACTTCATACAACATCACAGGGTTTACTGTTTTACCAAGTAGCTCCATGTACTCCAGTTCCCTGATTAATTCTTCAATAGCGTTGGCAGAGTGCTGACGGAAATCTTTAAATTGTTCTACATGCCCATTCAGTAAAAAACTCATTCCTTCATGTACCAGGTCTTCTTTGTCTCTAAAATGTTCGTATACCGTCTTCTTTGACACTCCGCTTTCCCTCGATATATCAAACATTGTAACGCTCTTAATTCCATACATCCTGAACATCCGTAGTGCTGTTTCCATTATCCGTTCTCTGACTGGCATGACTCCTGTTTAACGATGCTTTAATCCTTTCACAAATATTTCCGTCAGCAGCTTCTGCTGTGCTACAATTCTTTCAAAATCTTCCGGGGCAATGTCTGCGTTTAATTGAACCGGCATACAGTCCATTACGCTAAATCTTAATCCGGCTATGGCCTGATTATATAATTGTGCTACCCTTTCTACATTCTCAATTACAAATTCTCCCACCTCTACGCCATATTTCATGATCCTGGTGGTCAGCGCATCTTCTGCCTCTTTCACCTGTTTGATTATCCGTTGTGTTTCCGGACTGCTATCATTCAATATTTTGAACAGTTCCAGGCGGTTATACCGTTGTACGAACTGACGTTTTACTTCAATAATATTCAGCAGGGTCTGGGTGGCAGATGTAATGTTCTGCGCCTCAGCCTCTTGTTCTGCATAAAAGATTTCCCCTATTTTCTCCAGCACTGCGAAGTGTAAGCCTTTCTTATCCGGGAAGTAATAGTACAAAGATGCCTTTGAGCAACGCAGATCATCAGCTATCTCATTCATAGTGGTCTTGGACGCACCATAGTGAACAAACCGCTTCAAAGCCGCCTCCAGGATCTTCTCCCTCATTTCATCTTTGGTTTCAGCGTGCATTAACTTTCTGACTTTTTTAGTTTCTGAGTCAAAAGTAAGAACTTTTGGCAGAATAGTCAAGGAAGTTGGCTATTTAACAATTGATTAACTTTTCGAACAAAAAAGTCAGAAAGTCTGGGCTATATATAATACTGGGAAACAACGTAATAAAGCTTTTACTTCGTCCGGCTTACAGGTCGTCACTAAAAACGGGCAGAACTGCCCATGTTTAATAACATCTTATACAATAGAGAAAGAATAGAAACTTTCCCGTAAAGCCTTTATAACTCTTAACAGATTGGTATATAACCTGTATATAAGCCCACTCTAAATAAGGTGGGCTTGTAGAGGTATTATAGTGATATTGTAGTGGGCTTATATAGGGCTTATACTCTCATAAGCCCTATATATCAATAGGTTATAAGCAGTACTTACAATCTTAATGCTTTTAATACTGATCAGCAATACATTAAAATGTATTCAAAATTTCCATATCAGGAAAGAATAAAGATTCATAATAGAAAAAGGATTTCCGGTTAGTACTGATTAAGGTGAAATTTTGAGTGTTAACAGATGGATTTCGGGATTATATCTCAAATACAGGGTTTGAGTAAGTTAGGGCATCCCTTTTGCATTACTTAAACAAAATCAATCTATTATGAAAAAATTAATTTTCTTTCTAATTGCCCTGACGGGGTTTACGTTTGCCTCACAGGCACAGGTAAATGTAAATATCAACTTAGGTACTCAGCCTGCCTGGGGGCCTACAGGTTATGATCACGTTGATTATTATTACATGCCTGATATTGAATCCTATTACTATGTACCAGACCGGGTATATATCTATAGAGACGGTAACACATGGCACAGGTCCAGAGCACTGCCTGCACGTTATAGAAACTTCAACGTGTATAACAGTCATAAGGTGGTGATCAATGGTGTAAACAGGCCCTATTTACAGCATGCAAAGTACAGACAGGAATATGCTAACTATAAAGGCCAACATGATCAGACGCCTATCCGTGACAGCAAGGAAGAAAAGTATTTTGTGAACAGGTACCACCCTCAGCATGCCGAGTGGCAGAAAAGTCATCCCGGAAACAGTAATCATGGGAACGGCAACCATGGGAATGGTGATCATGGAAATAAGGGAGGCAATGGACATGGGCACGGAAAGAATTAAAACAACCACTAAATAGCCCATCAAAAAGCAAAGCCGTTTCGGGGAGATCCCAAAACGGCTTTGCTCATATTTAACTTGCAATAACTATTTTAACTTTTCCAGTGCAGCTTTCAGCTGTGCCAGCATCGCTGGTATTTCTTCTTTCACACAGGTACCAACGCTCATCCGATACCATGGAGAGTTCTTCGCAGAACCGAAAGCATAGAATGGAACAAGGCCCAGTTTAGCTTCATCCAGGATGTAGGATGTAACCGCCGCCTGATCTTCCAGCACTTTACCATCAGCCGTTTTCTTACCTACCAGGTCTATTTTCAGTGTGAGGTAGATAGCAGCCTGCGGAGCAATAGCTTCTACAGAATGACCTGCCTTTTTCAGTGCGTCAAATCCTTCGTAGATACGTTGCAGTCTTTCTTCTACTTCAGCTTTAAAGCTTTTCAGGTAAGTATTCACTTCATCTTTGCGACGCAGGTATTTGGCGGCAGCATGCTGTTCTGCCATTGGGCTCCATGCCCCAACGTGAGACAAGATGGATTTCATCTTGCTGATCACGTGAGCGGGGCCTAATGCCCAGCCTACTCTTACACCGGTAGCAGCAAAAGCTTTACTCATACCATCGATGAAGATGGTGTAGTCTCTCAGCTCCGGGCGCAGGGAAACGGGTGTATAGTGTTGTGTTTGTCCGAAAGTTAATACCCAGTACATCTGGTCGAACATGATGTACAATGGTTTTGCATCAGCAGCGCGGCTCTTGTTTTCAGCAATGACCAGGTCGCAGATATCTTCCAGCTGTTGTTTACCAAAAGCAGTACCGGTAGGGTTCTGCGGAGAACATAATGCCAGCAGGGTAGCGCCTTTCAGTAAAGGCTTCAGTTCTGCGGCAGTAGGCATGAAATCGTTTTCCGGTTTTGTTTCCAGCACTACGTGTTCTGCTTCCAGAAAGTGAGTATAGTGATTATTATTCCAGGAAGGAGTGGCATAGATTACCTTTTCACCCCTGTCCAGGATGGTTCTGAATGTGGCATAGATAATCGGACGGCCGCCGCAGGAGATAACGATCTCCTTTGCCGGATCATAGTTCAGGTGTTCATGTTCTGAGATGAATTCACCTACCGCTTTTCTCAACTCAAGGATACCATCTGCCGGAGGGTAGTTGGTAAAATGATCCTTATAGGCGGTTATGATCTCTTCCTCAAACTCAGCCGGAATAGGAAATACCTTGGGGTCAAAATCCCCAATTGTAAAATTGTAGATCTTCTCGCCCTTGGCCTGCTTCTCCTTTATCTCACCGGCCAGCTTAATAATTTCAGACCCGATCAACGTTTCGGCTAAATGAGACAGTTTCATAACCCAAAAGATTTTTAAGTTTTAGAAATATTTTTTTTGAGTCTGCAAAGCTAACGGATATGCAGATCATTTAAAAGAAACGCCACATTTTTTCAGAACATTCGAAATACAAGCTTAATTATTGAATATTCATCAATAACCGGTCCGATAAATGCTATTTTATTCAACATAGCATTTTAGGATAATATCTGTATTTCATGATTAGTCTGTTGTTTACAGTCCGCTTCTTTGTAGATTGGCAAAACTTTCTATCTTTGTTTGCTTTCAAATAATAATATCACATGAAGTTTATCGTTTCTTCCTCTACTTTGTTAAAACAATTACAGCAGATCAGCGGTGTGATTAACTCCAATACCGTATTGCCAATCCTGGAAGATTTCCTTTTTCTGATTGACAAAAACGAACTAACTGTAGTGGCTACAGACCTGGAAACTGTAATGAAGGTAAAGCTGGAGGTAGAAGCCAAAGAAACCGGCCGTATTTGCATTCCGGCAAAGATCCTGATGGATTCTCTCAAGAATCTGCCCGACCAGCCATTGACTTTCCATATAGATCTGAACTCTTATGCAGTGGAGATTACTTCGGATAATGGTAAGTACAAGGTAATGGGTGAAAATCCGGAGAACTTCCCGAAAGAGCCGACTGCTGATGATACTACCTCTTTCACACTTCCTTCTACTGCACTGGTAACAGCTATCAACAAAACGCTGTTTGCGGTGAGCAACGACGATCTTCGTCCTGCCATGACAGGCGTGTTCTTTGAACTGACCGTCAACAGTCTCACCTTTGTAGCTACTGACGCACACAGACTGGTGAAATATGTAAGAACAGGCATTGAATGCCCTAAAGCAGAAACTTTCATCGTGCCTAAAAAGCCTTTGAACCTGCTGAAATCATCCCTGCCTGATAATGAGAGTGAACTGAAAATATCATATAGCCAGAATCACTTCTTTGTTTCCCATGATGGCTCACAGATGATTTGTCGTCTGATTGATGCCCGCTTCCCGGACTATAAAGTGGTTATTCCAAAAGATAATCCTTACCGTCTTACCCTGGTAAAAAGTGATTTCCAGAACGCATTGAAACGTATCAGTGTATTTTCTAATAAAAGCACTAACCAGGTAGCATTAAACATTACCGGCAGCGAACTCCAGCTTTCCGCACAGGATGTAGACTTCTCCTTTGAAGGTAACGAACGTATGAACTGCCAGTACACCGGCGAAGACATGCAGATCGCCTTTAACGCCAAGTTCCTGATTGAAATGCTGAACGCCGCAGAAGGTGATGAGATCACTATCGAATTATCTACTCCTACCAAAGCAGGTATTCTCAGACCTTCTGAAAAAGAAGAAAACGAAGATCTCCTGATGCTGGTAATGCCGCTGATGTTAAACAATTAAGCAGGCAGGACAACAACTGATAACTAATATTTATTTGTAAAGCAATCTCTCCCAAGGAGGTTGCTTTTTTCTTTTCCAGCAAGCGTTTGAGACCAAAAAATGTCGTAATTTATCCATAGAAATCAGGGTACAAAAGGACAGTAACGACGTTATTACCCCCGGTCTTGTTTATCCCGCAAATTAATTCCCGTATGGAAGCGTTTTTTGATAGCATTCCTTCCTGGTATCGTACTGCCATTCTGGTAGGCGGACTATTACTGCTTTGGATCATAGAAGGCGCCATCCCGCGTTTATCTTTCCAAAGCAACCGCTACCGCCATGCCGGTACTAATTTATTCTTTACGCTGACTACCGCCATCGTAAACCTGGGCTTTGCATTCCTGATCGTGAAAGCATCCGAATGGACCAGCCACGAACAGTTTGGCCTGCTATACTTCATACATCTTCCTCTCTGGTTACATTGCATTCTGGCATTATTGATGCTGGATTTTATCGGAGCTTACCTGGTGCATTTCATCCAGCATAAAATTGCCTGGATGTGGCATTTTCATAAAATTCATCATATAGATAATGCAATCGATGCAACCTCTGCTCTCCGGCATCATCCGGTAGAAAGCTTTTTCCGTGTAATAGCCCTTTTCCTGGCGATTATTACGATGGGAGTGCCCATCTGGATGGTTATGCTCTATCAGACTTTTTCCGCCTTTATGGCGCAGTTTAATCATGCTAATATCCGTTTGCCCAAATGGCTTGATAATGCACTCAGCTGGATCATTGTATCGCCCGATATGCACAAGGTGCATCATAGCCATTACCAGCCGGAAACAGACTCTAATTATGCGAATATATTTTCCCTCTGGGATCGACTTTTCGGCACGTTTGTAAAAATACCTGATACTACGTCTATCCGATATGGATTGGATGAATACCAGGATGACCGTTACCAGGAGATTGGACCGTTGCTGAAACTGCCATGGGAGAAAAGCAAAACCGAATTTTCTAATTCAAATTCATAGTTTATGCAACAGCACACCACCACCACCAGAAGCACTAAAATTGCCTGCTTCGTTTCCATGTTTGCAGGCGTGTTTGCTGCCGTTTACGCTTATGCAGCAAAAACGCCTTCTACGGCCCTTGTATTTGGGATTGCAGCCATCCTGATTGGCGGCTTTTCCGTTATAAAAGCCCGTAGGAGTATTGAAGACATGCAGGTAGCGACTGCCGGTATATTCATGGCCGTAGTAGCCTGCGCAGTAGCATTATGGCAGATGTATAACTGATTTTGTGTATTGTTCCCGGTATCCGGGAACGGCCTTGATGGGGAATAACACCAGTGAGGTGTCTGTCAGCGACTTAATGATTGTAGTATCTATAGTCGCTGCGGAGTCCTTGTTATGTACCCCTTCGGCATGGTTCCACAGCAGTAATGTATCATGCTGTAATAACCATTTATCATATACCAGGGAGTAAGTGTTGATAGAAACTGCTTTCCCGTTTTTCTTCAGGAGAAAGCCCTGTACTTCGTCATCCAGCCCCGGTACCGGTTGTAACCATCTACCAACTAACTGGTCCGCAGTATAAATAACCGTATCCGTTGTTGCAATAATTGCAGCAGAATCCGTAATCTGCATTGATGTACTGTCCGGCACATCGATCAGGCTGCTGTCCCTGGATGTGATCGCAGAAGTTGGTCCGGAAGAGGGCTCGCATGCATATAAGGTAATGAGTGATGCAGCCAGCACAATGCATTTTTTCATAGCTTCAAAGATATGGACTTTTTCCCCTACCTTTACCCTCACTTTAGGGGTGTTTTCCGGAATAAGTCGCCGGAAAGCTGAGATGAGACCCTCAGACCTGACGCAGTTCATACTGCCGTAGGGAAAAGTAACTGAACTCTCACATCTTTTACCATCCTTAAAGTTTATTGTTTCACTTAAATTTCTGTAAACATGGAAGTGCATGTAAACAATAAACTTTATGCGGTGCAGCCGGGGATAACCCTTGCTGCTCTCTTACAGTTTATTCAATTACCATCAGACAAAGGCATTGCTATTGCCATTAACAGCCAGGTTGTACCCAAGGCTGCCTGGCAGCAACAAACGCTGCAAAGCGCAGATAGTATAACTATTATACGCGCTACACAGGGAGGCTAAATTCATCTCCACATTTCACCTTTTTGATTGTACGGCTTAATGTCGTCAGGAATTTTATTGCCTTATTTAAAATTAATTTATGCAACCCATTTCGCGTGCGCCATTTACCGGCTCAAAAAAAATCTATGTTAATGGCGTAGCCATGAGAGAGATAACGCTGACTCCTACACGCCCTCATGGCGCTGAAGGAGAAATGCCTAATGCTCCTGTTGTAGTGTATGATACCAGTGGCCCTTATACGGACCCTGAGATTGAAATTGATGTTCGCAAAGGCTTACCCCGCCTGCGTGAGAACTGGATAAAAGAACGTAATGATGTAGACCAGCTCACTGCTGTTACCTCTGTATACGGGCAGGAAAGACTGGCAGACGCCCGTTTGGATTCCTTACGCTTTTCGTATTTGCATTCTCCTATGAAAGCCAAAAAAGGCAGTAATGTTACCCAGTTACATTATGCCCGTAAAGGTATTATCACTCCTGAAATGGAATACATCGCCATTCGTGAGAACCAGTGTGTGGAACAGTTAATGAAAGATGATCCGTTGTGGCATCAGCATAAAGGGCATTCCTTTGGCGCCAATACCCCTGTTAAATTTATTACCCCGGAATTTGTACGGCAGGAAGTAGCTGCCGGTCGCGCGATCATTCCAGCGAATATCAATCACCCGGAAAGTGAACCGATGATTATCGGCCGTAACTTCCTTGTGAAGATCAATGCTAACATCGGTAACTCTGCAGTATCTTCCAGTATAGAAGAAGAAGTGGAAAAAGCGGTATGGTCCTGCCGCTGGGGTGCTGATACCATCATGGACCTCAGTACGGGGAAACATATTCATGAAACAAGAGAATGGATTATCCGTAATTCTCCCGTACCTATTGGTACTGTGCCTATTTACCAGGCTTTAGAAAAAGTAAATGGTAAAGCGGAAGCGCTCACCTGGGAGATCTTCAGGGATACCCTTATAGAGCAGGCAGAGCAGGGTGTGGATTATTTCACTATTCATGCAGGTGTGCTTTTACGCTATGTTCCTTTAACGGCAACCCGTACCACCGGTATCGTCTCCCGTGGTGGCTCCATCATGGCTAAATGGTGCTTATCACATCACAAAGAGAATTTCCTGTACACGCACTTCGAAGAGATCTGTGAGATAATGAAAGCTTACGATGTGGCATTTTCATTGGGTGATGGGTTACGTCCGGGTTGTATTGCAGATGCGAATGATGCCGCACAATTCGCTGAACTGGAAACACTGGGAGAACTGACACAGATAGCCTGGAAACATGATATACAGGTGATGATAGAAGGCCCGGGACATGTGCCTATGCATCTCATCAAAGCCAACATAGAAAAACAACTGCAGCATTGCAGTGAAGCGCCTTTTTATACACTGGGACCATTAACCACTGATATCGCTCCCGGGTATGACCATATCACTTCTGCGATCGGTGCAGCTACTTTCCAGCACATTGGGATCCTAAGCTTAGAATTCCACGTGGACAAGTTGTCG